>ERZ1740068.136-NODE-136-length-46965-cov-7.339373_pt1 | contig 46965 bp, 55 predicted proteins | sample MGYA00581735_ERZ1740068 | MGnify/ENA primary metagenome ERZ1740068 (study PRJEB43018, sample SAMN04849740) | marine metagenome | isolation source: floating plastic debris | place: Pacific Ocean | collected 2008-08-30 | study: EMG produced TPA metagenomics assembly...
TGCTGGGCCTTCTAGAGGTTTTTGGCCGCGCCGGTTGGATCAGTGACGCGCTCGGTCTTCTCGGCTTCGAGCCCATCCGCATTTATGGTCTGCACGGCGTCGTTATCGCCCATGTCTTCCTCAACCTGCCCCTCGCCACGCGGCTGATCCTGCAAGCCTGGCAAGAGGTCCCGGCAGAGCGCTTCCGCCTCGCCGCGCAGCTGGGATGTGACGGTCGCGCGATGTTCTGGCTGATCGAATGGCCAATGTTGCAGCGCATTCTGCCCGGCGCCTTTGCCGTGGTCTTCGCCATCTGCCTCACCAGTTTCGCTGTTGCGCTGACCCTCGGCGGCGGCCCTCGCGCGACAACGATCGAGTTGGCGATCTATCAAGCCTTCCGTTTCGACTTCGACCTCGGTCGTGCGGCACTGCTTTCCGGCGTGCAGCTCATCCTCACAATTCTCGCTGCCGCTCTCGCGCTCTGGCTTGCCACAGGCACGGGCTTTGGCAAGGGCCTTGACCGCGCGGTGCGTCGCTGGGACGGGGCAAATCCGGTCTCCCGTACGGCAGATGCCGCATGGATCATCGCCGCTGCTCTTTTTCTCCTGCTCCCCCTTGCCGCGATCATGGTCTCAGGCCTTCCAAACGTCCTGTCGCTGCCCAGCACAGTCTGGTCCGCAGCGCTCACCTCGCTCGTTGTTGCCGCGCTCAGCACTGTCCTTCTGCTGCTCCTTGCCCTTCCCATGGCATTTGCCATCGCGCGCGGGGGGCATGGCATCGTCGAACTGGCCGGCCTTCTGGGCCTGGCCGCCTCTCCGCTCGTCATCGGCACCGGGCTCTTCATCATGATCCGCCCCGTCGCAGACCCGTTTGCTCTGGCCCTGCCCATCACTGCACTGGTCAACGCCATCACCGCCTTGCCCTTTGCCTTGCGCGTTCTGGTGCCCTCTGCCCGCGACGTCGTGGACCGCTATGGAAAGCTGGGCATTTCCCTCAGCATGTCCGGCCTGCCGTTCCTGCGCATCGTCATTCTGCCGCGCATGCGTCCTCAGATCGGCTTTGCCGCAGGTCTCGCTATGGCGCTCTCAATGGGCGATCTGGGTGTGATCACGCTCTTTGCAGACCCTGACATCGCCACGCTGCCCCTGCAGATCTACCGTCTCATGGGCGCTTATCGCCTGGATGACGCCGCCGCTGCGTCGCTTCTGTTGCTGGTTTTGTCCATCGGCGTGTTCTGGGTTCTGGATCGGGGAGGGCGCCGTCATGCTGAAGCTTGAACACGTCGAGATCCGGAAGGGCGATTTTCACCTGAAAAGCCATTTTGACCTTAAACAGGGTCACATTTACGCCGTTCTTGGCCCTTCTGGCGGTGGCAAATCCACGCTTCTGGAGGCGATTGCCGGGTTTGACCCTGTGAGTGCCGGGAAGATCGCTTGGCACGACAGATCCATAACGACCTTGCCCCCCGGCGACCGCCCGATTGCGATGTTGTTCCAGGATGGCAATCTTTTCCCGCATCTGACCGCCGCACAGAATGTGGGCCTCGGCCTCCACCCCAATCTTCGACTGACCAAGCAGGATCAGAGCGAAATCGTGAAAGCCCTGAGCGAGGTCGGGTTGGATGGTCTTGCCGACCGTAAACCCGCCGCGCTTTCGGGCGGTCAACAAGCCCGCGTGGCGCTCGCCCGCTTGACGGTGCAGCGCCGGGATCTGATTTTGCTTGATGAACCCTTCGCGGCCCTCGGCCCTGCGCTCAAAGCAGAGATGCTGACCCTCGTCGCCGATCTTGCTCGTGCGCGTCACGCGACCGTGCTGATGGTCACGCACGAGCCCGAAGACGCACGACACATTGCTGATCAGGTCATTCTGGTGGCTGAGGGGCAGGCGCATCCGCCGGTGAAAACACAGCAGATTTTTGACAACCCGCCCCCCCAACTTAGAGACTATTTAGGCTAAAAATAGCAATTCAGGCCGCTTTGACGCGAGACTCCTTGAGCATCAGAACCGCTTTTGCGGCCTCTCGCCCTTTGTCGACGAAATGCGCGCGGAAGATCGCATCGTGATGCGTGGTTTCCTGATACTGGTGCGGCGTCAGCGACACCGAAAGCACGGGCACACCGCTGTCGAGACCTGCGCGCATCAGGCCATCAATCACGGCCTGGGCCACGAAATCATGACGGTAAATGCCGCCATCAACGACAAAGGCCGCCGTGATCACGGCGTCATACCGTCCGGTCATCGCCAGATCGCGGGCCATCAAGGGCATTTCGAAAGCGCCGGGCACGTCGAATACCTCGACTTGCTCGGCCGGGATGATATCGCAAAATCCTTCCAAAGCGCGGGTCACGATTTCAGCGTGCCAGTTGGCTTTGACAAAGGCGTATCGGGTGTGTGTCATGGTCTGTCCTTTCCTCTATCGACACGGTCACCCAAGGCGCAGCACGACAGGAAAGGCCGGGCGCATCTGTGCCCCCTGACCGCCTGACGTTCTCTTCCATCCGGACTGTCACCGTCGGCCCCGGAATTGCACCGGGTCTGCTGTCCCAAGGGGTGTTCACACCCCGAGGCGCTCGCGGGCTTCAGGCCCTGGAAAACTCCACGTCCTGTCACCGCCGGTGGGGAATTTCACCCCGCCCTGAGAACGATGTCGATTTAGCGCCTGATCGTGACGCAGTACAAGCTTGATTTCGCGTGGATGTGGCGCGAACGTCAGGTCAAACAGGAGAGCATGCATGAGACTTGAGGGAAAAACTGTCGTCGCCACGGCAGCAGGGGCCGGGATTGGACGCGCGTCTGCCATCGCCATGGCCCGCGAAGGTGCAACGGTCTACGCTACCGACATTGATGAGGCCGCCCTGGAGAGCCTGAATGCGCTGTCCGAAAATCTCATCTGCTCCAAGCTGGATGTGACCAATCCAGAGGGGATCGCGGCGCTTGCTGAAACGGTCCCTATGCCGGACGTCCTTTTCAATTGCGCTGGATTTGTCCATGCCGGAACCATTCTTGAGGCAAATGACGCGGCTTGGGACAAGACGTTTGCCATCAATGTCCGCGGCACCGCCCGCATGATTGAGGCCCTCCTGCCCGGCATGATCGAAAATGGCGGTGGGTCGATCATCAACATGGCCTCGGTCGTGTCTTCTATCACTGGAGCGGCCAACCGCTGCATCTATGGTGCGAGCAAGGGCGCGGTTCTGGGCCTGACCAAGTCGATCGCAGCTGAATACGTGCGCGAAAAGATCCGTTGCAATGCCGTGTGTCCCGGCACGGTGATGACCCCGTCTCTCAAGGCGCGTCTTGAGGCGGGAGGGAACTTTGAGGAGGCCTATGAGGCGATCCTTGATCGCCAGCCTACACGAGAGATGGCCGTTCCAGAGGACATCGCGCCCATTGTTGTATACTTGGCATCGGACGAGTCAAAAATCGCGACGGGGCAGTTTTTTGTCGTCGATGGCGGATGGACGATCTGATGGAGCGGATCGGGTTCATTGGTCTGGGCGCTATGGGTCATGGCATAGCCGCCAATGTCCTTGCCAAGCACGGTCAGCTGACAATCCTGGGCAATCGTGATCGCACACCTGTGGAGGACCTTGTGTCCAAGGGTGCTGAGGAGGCCCAGGATGCGGCTGACCTCGCGGACAAGAGCGACGCGGTCCTACTGTGCCTGCCAAATTCCAACGTGGTGGAGCGTGTGATCGGGAATATGGGTGATGCTCTCAGCCCTGGAAAGACCCTCATCGACACAGGCACATCATCGCGAAAATCGACCCTATTATTGGCTAAATCACTCGAATCCCGTGGCGTTCGCTTTGCCGAAGCGCCCTTGACCGGCGGCAAAACTCAGGCGGAGGAAGGCGTGCTTGGCGCGCTCGTGGGGGCCGAAGACGATGTGTTTGGCCGCATTAAGCCTATTCTCTATATGTTCTGCGCCTCCGTGCAGCATTTCGGCCCTGTGGGCAGCGGCGCGGCCGCGAAGTTTGTGAACAACTACATGGTTATGGGGATCGCGGCCGTAGTGTGTGAGGCGTTTCATGTCGCGCGTCTGACGGACAGTGATTGGGGTAAGCTCTATGACGTCGTGATCCGTGGGTCCGCCGATTCGGGCGTGTTTCGCCGTATCATCGGGAATGCAAAGGACGGTGATTATGAGGGATATGTGTTCTCGATAGAAAACGCGCTCAAAGACATGGGATACATAACCGAGATGAATACCTCGCTTGGGCGCAACACGGCTCTAAACCGGGCAATTCACGACTTTTTCAGCGCCGCAGCGGACGCTGGACATGGGGATAAGCTTTTGAGTGAGTTACTGCGGCCAGAGCTGAGTTCAAAGCTCTTTAACGCCAAAAAGTAACGCCGGGGCGCGTGTGCAAGTTCGCGGGCAAACGACGATTTGAGTTGATTGAACGAACAAGCAAGTCAGGTACTGCTAGGCTGTTTGGGGTTCCTGAAAAACCTGATCTGCCTGTTCATCCAACCACTGCTACGCACGCGCGCCCCGGACGCCGTCAGCCTTCTGACGACGTATCAGGCAACATGCCGGTATCGATCGCGGTGGCCAATTCTGCGGCGTCCAGCACGCCATTGGCATCTGCGTCAATCTCGGCGAACACCGAGACGCCCGCTTCGGGCATTGCGCTGTTGAACTCGCTCATGGTGACGGCGCCGTCACCATTGGCGTCCAGCGCTGTTTCTCCGGCCATGAGGGCCGTTGGCACCAAAAGGACGGTTGCGAGACCTGTGACTTTCAGAATGGTCATCATGTTTTTCTCCTGTTCTCCTAAAGAGTGATGGAGGAAGCGCGTTCCTCAGCGTGCAACATGGGAATTCAAAACGCAGGTGTCTCCAATTTGGGCGCTCCGCGGAATTTCTCTGCAGGAAGAGGCCGAAACCGCAGGCCCGTCTCCGCAAGAGATTGCCGGTCCAAATGTTTGAACGGCCTACCGGCGAAATGCTGCGAAGCGTTGCTGCGGGCATAGGCGGGAAATGGGCAATCGGCTTGGGTCAGTTGGCACGGCGAAACACCGCGCACGGGTCAACTGAGCCCAGGATTCGGTGCGATCCGACCTGTGACAAGTCCACGCCGGTTCAGAATCGGAGGGGTGCGAAACTGCTTTGCGGTTGGATGGTTCGGGTCAAGAACGCCCAGCTTCACCAATAAAGACGCGATCACGCATTCAGAGGCGCGTGTTGCGCCATCAGTGATCTTGAGCGCGATCCCAAGGCCACGTTCGGGCAGGATGGCGATGTAGTAGCCCTCCGCACCGGTCTTGATCGCCGCAGGCTCGCTACAGGCACGCATAAGTCCGGTACAGGCACGACCTTGGCCTGCCACATGCTCAGGGTGCTCAATCATGGCTTGCCAAATCCGTTGCATGGACCGCCCGCGCAGGTCATCTGCGGCGCTGGCAAACCGCGCCATAGCCCAGGCCATCGCCTTGAGTCGCGTGGAATAGTTCGGGGCTGAGCAGCCATCGATGCCAAAGCCGGGACTGTCCTCTCCCGTGACCTCTTCAAAGGCTGTTTTGCAGGCGATCTGCACCTGGTGATCCGGATCAACGTATTCTGGGCCTGCACGCAGATGCTTGGCCAGATGAAGGAAACCCGCGTGTTTGCCCGAGCACGTGTTGTGCATCTGACAGGGCATTTTGTGAGCGCGTATCAGGCCGTGATGGGCCTCTTCATCATACGGCACTTGTGGCCCGCAGCGCAGGTCATCATCGCCAAGCCCCAGATCATTCAGCCAATCGCGTACCGCAACGGTATGCAGAGCTGCGCCTTCATGAGACGCGCATGCCAGCGCCAAGTGCTCGCTTCGAAGTCCGGCGAGATCAGCGGCACCGCTTTCCAATAGCGGCAGCGCCTGGATCATTTTGGCGGCGCTACGCGGGTAAACGACAAGGTCAGGGTCGCCCCACGCTTCCACGATCTGGCCCGTCGCGTCGCAAATCACGGCATGGCCCATGTGCTGGCTTTCGACCATGTGACCGCGCCAGACATCCACCAAAGGCACCCCTGCGACCATTATCCCCCCTGTAGTGAACAAGAAATTTGCACATATACCCGTTCACCTTGGCCTTGTTTCAGGCTACTGTTACAAAGTCGAGGAAATTTGCCGACCCGCCAAAAAAGCAAAAGAAATGGCGGCTGCACATATTGAGGTAATGAACAGCGTGGAGGCTGTAACATGGGTTCACCGATGACGGATAAGAGGGTTTTGGCGCTGTCCGGTATGATAGCCGCGGGGGCACTGACCCTGGCAAGCACGGCAGCAGCTCAGGACGAAAGCACAAATCAGGTCGCAACAAAGACGGCTTGGAGTGTTTTTGAAGATCAAGATCCCCGCGAATGCTGGGCCGTTTCTGCACCGACGGAGACTGTGAACACCAAGGACGGGCGCGTCGTGGCCGTGCGACGAGGTGATATTTTGCTGATGACATTCTATCGTCCGGATCAGAATGTATCTGGTCAGATCACTTTTACCGGCGGATATCCGTTTGCTGGTGGGTCAACGGTGACTTTGGATGTTGGTGGCACGAACTTTGAGCTTTTCACCGAAGGCGAATGGGCATGGCCGGCCAGCACCGCTGATGACGCCAAGATCATCACGGCGATGAAGCGCGGGTCCGATGCGGTCCTCACGGCGCAATCCTCACGCGGCACGACCACAAAGGATACATTCTCTTTGCTGGGTTACACGGCCGCGGTGGATGAGGCGGCCAAGCGCTGCGAGTGAATATACCCAAAGCTGCGCCCGAGATTTTATGCCTCCGGCGGGGGTATTTTAGAAAAAGAAAGAAACCTTAGGCGGTCATCGTGGGGCGGCGGCGCGCCTGAGCCTGTCATTGATGGCGAGCCCTAGGCCCGTGTCCGGGATTGGAGCCACAGCGATGGATGCGCCTTTGGCGTCGAGAGTGTGAAGGTGGCCAAAGAGGTTGGCGGCGGCCTCGATCAAATCACCGCCGCGCGAGAGGTTGAGGTTACCTTCGATTGAACCGAAACCCAAGAGCACCTCGCCGGCTTCGGCGTTGGTGGCGTTCAGTCTCACGCGCGCATTGGGTGCGTAGTGAGAGGCCATTTGACCGGGAGCCGTCAGGGGGTCGCCTTCAGCATAGATCTCAATCGGCGAGCCCAAAGCGGCCTCAATTGGTGCGGCAGGCAAGCCGCCGGGCCGCAAGAGACGCGGTACATCGCTCAGCCCGATGATTGTGGATTCAAGCCCCACATCGCATGCACCGCCGTCAAGAATCGCGTCTATCTTTCCGTCCAGACCGGCGAGCACATGGGCGGGCGTCGTTGGGCTGATCCGGCCCGATGGATTGGCGGAGGGGGCGGCGACAGGTCCGTCAAACGCCTGTAATAGTGTCTGTGCAAGGGGATGAGCAGGCATCCGGACGGCGAGTGTGGGCAAATCCGCTGTGACCAAAGGCGAAAGACCTGTCCCCGTTTTCAAAGGAAGCACAAGTGTCAAAGGGCCAGGCCAGAAGGCGCCAGCCAACCGATCGGCGTCGTCGGACCACTCCACAAAATCGCGGGCGGTGTCGACGTGCGCTACATGCACGATCAGCGGGTTGAAAGTCGGTCGGCTCTTGGCCTCAAAAATGCGGGCCACGGCGTGATCCTGCAGCGCGTCGGCCCCGAGGCCGTAGACTGTCTCGGTCGGCACAGCCACAAGACCGCCTGCGCGCAGAATATCAACGGCGGCCGCGATACCCGCTGCGTTTTCTGAAAGAACTTCAGTCTTAGTGGTCATATTATGACGTCGCGTGACGGTTGCCTGGCGGCGCAGGCCGGGTAGGGTTCGCCAAAGCACTACTCTTCATGGCTGTGCTTGCCAAGCTGCCGGAGTTTCGACAAGAGGCGCGTATGACGGATCCCGCACCCATGACAGACGCCCCAAATGACTATCTCCGCTATCCTTGGGAAGATCCCCCTGCCCATGGTCACGCCATCGAAGTGGCCGACGGTGTCTTATGGATCCGCCTGCCGCTGCCAATGGCGCTTGACCACGTCAATGTCTACGCGCTTGATGAGGGCGATAGCTGGACACTCGTCGATACGGGGATCCATTCAAAGCGCAGCGTCGCCCTTTGGGAAGATATTCTGGCGGGGCCCCTGAAAGGCAAACCCGTGGCGCGGGTGATCTTGACCCATCACCATCCCGATCACGTGGGCATGGCGGGCTGGTTGATGGAGCGTTTTGGCGCAGAGCTTGTCGCCACGCGTACGTCGTGGCTGATGGCGCGGATGTTGATCCTGGACGTTGAAGAGAAACCGACCCCTCAGGCGGTTGACTTCTTTCGAGCCGCTGGCATGGATGCGACCATCTTGGAGACGCGCAAAAATGCGCGTCCCTATAACTTTGCTGACACATGCTATTCGATCCCGGTGGGATATACGCGCGTCAAACAGGACGATGTTATCACCGCGGGCGGTCGCGACTGGCACGTGCATATCGGCAACGGCCATGCCCCTGAACACCTCACACTCTGGAGCCGGACCGACAATCTGGTTCTGGCAGGAGATCAGATCATTTCATCGATCAGCCCCAATCTGGGCGTCTACCCGACAGAGCCTGATGCTGATCCGGTTACAGACTGGTTGGAAGCCTGCGGGCGGCTGGCAAAACTGGCCAAACCGGAGCATCTTGTCTTGAGCGGACATAAGCGTGTCTTTTCTGGACTTCCCATTCGTATGCGCCAACTCATAGATAATCATCATGGCGCGCTCGATCGGCTTCGCGCACATCTCTCAGAGCCGCGCACCGCTGCCGAATGCTTCCCGCCTCTCTTTAAACGGAAGATTGATGGGGGTGTTTATGGATTGGCTCTGGTGGAGGCCGTTGCGCATCTCAACCATCTGCATCAAGCTGGCGAGGTCACGCGCACCCAAAGGGGAGATGGCGTGTGGCTGTGGCGGATGGGAGGATGAGCCATGGACAATGACATAAAAACCTCGGCAGAAGCGGCGGAAAACGCGGCGATGCCACGCTGCCATGAAGTGCACGCAGATGAGGAGGCCAACCAAACTGGTCGTGATGTGACCGAAGGAGTGGCGCTTTCCCCGGTGGAAGGCAAAAGCGATGCGCAATGGGCCTATGAACGGTTGATCCTCTACATCCAGAACTTTGAGAAACTGCTGGACAATGAACATGAGGTTGCCATGGGCTTTACTGGCGACCGGGCTGGGATCATTCGGATTGAAGGCATGGGCTATTTCGACCCTGATATCGTCACATTTTACGGAACGGATGGAGCCGGAGCGAAGACCCAGCTGATCCAACATGTCAGCCAGCTTTCTGTTTTGCTGCGGGCGTTACCCAAAACTGTGCAGGACGCGGAACCCAAACGGATCGGGTTTCGCCTCGCACGAGATCTCGACAAAGCCGCAACCTAGGGGGCGCGACATAAGGGGGCACTGCGCATTCGGCGCGTGACAGTTTTTTTGAGATCGCCTATGGCTGGTGGCCAGCGATATGCCAGGAGCTGAACCATGGATGATCATGAGCATGGAAAAATGAACATCGACGTTCAGGAAAAGACATTTGATACCTTCATCAAATGGAGCGGATATGCCGTCGTCATCATCGTGGTTCTGTTGATTTTGATCGCACTGATAAATGGCTGATGCGCAATTTCGCGGTCATTAGCTGAAAATTGCCTTTTTTTTGCCGGATATGCCCGATTTGAGCCTTGCGTGGTGACTTCACCATGATGCTGGCATACTATTAAATCACTACGCCGTTAAGAGCGTGAAGAGGCACGACGCATGTCATTTTCAAACGATCTCTCTGCGAGATATACGCAGCTGTTGAACAGGCTGGCCGCGCGTCGCGCGGCATTGGGCCGATCCTCAACCGCCTTCATTGCGCAGCCAGAGCCACGAACAATTGGCAGTTTTGCCCGTGGCAAACAGCTGAGCGCTGGCAACTTCCTTTTGGCTGGGCATTTGCTTCAGCGGCCAGACACCTCGATGTGGGATTTGCCGACACCAGAGCATGCTTTTGCTCAGGCGCTCCATGGGTTCGGCTGGCTCGATGATCTTGTGGCTGCGGGAGATGTGCCAGAACGCGACTGCGCTCAACAGTGGCTTTGGGCGTGGATCGACCGGTTCGGAAACGGCCAAGGACCGGGGTGGAGCCCTGATCTGGCAGGGCGCCGCCTGATACGCTGGATTTCTCACGCGCTTTTCTTGCTGAATGGACAGCCGGCGGAGGCGTCGCATGTGTTTCACCGGTCGCTTGCCATGCAAACCAATTTCTTGGCACGGCGTTGGAAGGCCTCTGCGCCCGGTATTTCCAGATTTGAGGCGCTGACTGGCCTGATTTACGCCAGCACATCCCTGGAAGGCATGGAGCGCCATTTTGAACCGGCAGTGGCCGGGCTGGACAAGGAATGTCGCGAACAGATTGATCAGCAGGGCGGCTTGCCCACGCGCAATCCCGAAGAGCTGCTGGACGTCTTTACGCTGCTGACCTGGGCTTCTGTTGTGATGGGTCAGTCTCGGCGTCAGGTCAGCGATGCCCATTGGCATGCGATCAAGCGTATCGCACCGACCCTGCGCACATTGCGTCATACCGATGGCGGGCTCGCCCGGTTTCACGGCGGTGGGCGTGGGCTTGACGGTCGGCTTGATTACGCGCTGGCCAATAGCGGGGTGAAAACACGCAAGCCAAATGGGTTGTCCATGGGGTTTTCGCGTCTCAGTGCGGGGCGCAGCTCGGTTATAGTTGACGTGGCCCCGCCGCCGCCGCGTCGTGCCTCAAGCGAGGCGCATGCTTCCACCTTGGCCTTGGAGATGACCTCTGGTCGTCGGCCAATATTGGTCAATTGCGGGTCTGGCGCCAGTTTTGGCATCGACTGGCGCAGGGCCGGACGGTCGACGCCGTCCCATTCCACGCTGACACTGAACGATCAATCCAGCGCAATGCTGGACGCCGATGCGAACAAGCATGAGTACATGGTCAAAGGCCCCACCAGCGTTCCAATCGAAGTGACGCAAACCTCAGATAAGCACCGGCTCGAGGCTGGTCATAATGGATATGTGCGTGACTATGGTCTGACCCATGTGCGCAAGCTGGAACTCAGCTTTGACGGGCGCAGTTTGGTGGGTGAGGACATGCTTTTTGCCATAGATGATGCCGATAAAGCGACGTTTGAGGCTGCCTTGGACAAAACGGCGCTAAAAGGTTTGCCGTTCAATGTGCGGTTCCATCTGCACCCGGATGTGGACGTGTCCATTGACATGGGCGGCAATGCCGTTTCGCTTGCCTTGATGAGCGGCGAGGTGTGGCTGTTGCGCGCGGATGATGCTGACATCGTAGTGGAGCCCAGCGTATATCTCGAAAAAACGCGGTTGAAACCGCGCGCCACCAAGCAGGTGGTTTTGAAAGGGCGCGCGAAAACCTATGTGTCTCGACTGCGCTGGTCTATGTCCAAGCCGCAAGAAACGCCGGTGGGCGTACGTGATCTGGCCCAGAATGATCTGGATCCGATTGAGTTTTGAGACCGGGCCACTCTTCTGCCCTGGCGGGCAGTCTCGTGGGCGCAAAAACCCGCGTGCGTTCGAAGGTCAGGTGTGATTGAAGGCAGTCGAATTATCAAAGGACTGTTTGCCCAATGTCGCACCCTGATCTCGCCCCGCTGTCTCGTGCCTTGCTGTCCGTTTCTGACAAAACCGGCTTGGTGGCGCTGGGGCAGGCGCTGGCCGCGCGTGGCGTAGAGCTTCTGTCAACCGGTGGCAGCGCCAAGACGTTGCGTGATGCGGGCCTTGAGGTGCGTGATGTGGCGGATGTCACCGGTTTTCCTGAGATGATGGATGGCCGGGTGAAGACGCTGCACCCTATGGTGCATGGCGGGCTCTTGGCGCTGCGGAACAATGATGCGCATAAGGCGGCGATGGAGACCCATGGCATTGGCCCGATCGACTTGCTCGTGGTCAATCTCTACCCGTTTGAAGAGACCGTCGCGAAAGGTGCCGATTATGACACCTGCATCGAAAACATTGATATCGGCGGGCCTGCGATGATCCGCGCGGCGGCCAAGAACCATGCGTTCGTAAACGTCGTTGTGGACGTTGAGGATTACGATGCCTTGTTGACGGAACTGGACGTCAATAGCGGCGAAACCACCTACGCTTTCCGGCAGCGTCTGGCGCAGACGGCCTATGCCCGAACGGCGGCTTATGATGCGGCAGTGTCAACCTGGATGGCAGATGCGCTGGAAGCGCCGACGCCGCGCCGTCGAGCTGTGGCCGGGCAGTTGGCCCAATCCCTGCGCTACGGTGAAAACCCGCATCAGGCGGCTGCGTTCTACATCGATGGCAGCGCGCGGCCCGGCGTGGCGACGGCAACCCAGCATCAGGGCAAAGAGCTGAGCTATAACAACATCAACGACACGGACGCGGCCTTTGAGTTGGTGAGTGAGTTTGCGGTCGCAGATGGACCCGCTTGTGCCATCATAAAACACGCCAATCCCTGCGGTGTGGCGCGCGCGGAGACGCTTAAAGACGCCTATATGCGGGCCTTTGATTGTGATCGCACGTCGGCCTTTGGCGGTATCATCGCGCTCAATCACCCTTTGGATGGCCCGACGGCCGAAGAGATCGCCAAGATTTTCACAGAGGTTGTGATCGCTCCCGGTGCCGACGACGCGGCGCGCGCGGTGTTTGGCTCGAAGAAGAATCTGCGCCTTTTGACCACGGATGGTCTGGCTGATCCGTCAGAGGCAGGGCGGATGCTTAAACAGGTGTCCGGCGGATATCTGGTCCAGGACAAGGACAATGGCAGGCTGCATCCTGGTGACCTGCAGGTCGTCACCAAGCGCGCCCCAAGTGCGCAGGAGATGGCGGACATGCTCTTTGCCTGGCGCGTCGCGAAACATGTCAAATCCAATGCCATCGTGTACGCCAAGGACGGCGCGACCGTGGGCGTCGGCGCGGGCCAGATGAGCCGGGTGGATTCCTGCCGCATCGCTGCGCGCAAAGCCGAAGACATGGCGCAGACGCTTGGCCTTGAAACGCCCCTAACCCAAGGCAGCGTTGTGGCCTCTGACGCGTTCTTTCCGTTCGCTGATGGATTGCTAACGGCTGCGGAAGCCGGCGCAAGCGCTGTCATCCAGCCCGGTGGATCCATGCGCGATGAGGATGTGATCCGGGCCGCCGATGATGCTGGCCTCGCCATGGTCTTGACCGGGATGCGCCACTTCCGGCACTAACGCGGGCAAACGAGCAAGAGGCAGGCCATGCGCACCATTCTCTGGACCGGCATCACAGTATTCGTGCTTGACCAGCTGTCGAAGTACTACGTGGTGCACATACTCAACTTGGCGACGGTGAGATCCATTGATGTTTACCCGCCGTTCCTCAGTTTCCGCATGGCCTGGAACTATGGAATCAACTTCGGCCTTTTTTCCGGGGAGAACCCCGCCATGCCATGGATTCTCATCACGCTTGCCATTGTCATTTCAATCGTCGTTCTTGTCTGGGTGACCCGTGAACCGGGTGGACGTTGGCAAAATATTGCCGCCGGGTTTCTGATCGGTGGGGCGCTTGGAAATGTCGTTGATCGCATCATTTATGGGGCAGTTGCGGACTTTTTGAACATGTCATGCTGCGGATTTTCCAATCCGTTTTCCTTCAATGTGGCTGATATCGCGGTCTTTCTGGGCGCGCTGGGTCTGATCATATTCACAGGGGATAAAAAGGCCGCGTGACCTTTTGGGCACGATGCATTAAAACCCGTGTAGCTGCTTTTGGAGATTTGACATGCGTCGTTCGCGTCTGATCGTGTTGACCGGTCTCATTTTTGCCGTCGCCGCGTGCTCGGGCGGTGACAAAACACTGACCCGACTGAAGAACCCGAATGACGGGCCTGATGAGTTTGCGATTACCCCCGGACTGCCGTTGCAGGAGCCGACAAGTTACGCCGATCTTCCCGCGCCGACACCGGGTCAGGGAAACCTGACGGATCAAGATCCGCGCGCTGACAGCATCGCGGCGCTGGGCGGCAACCCCAACAGCACGGGTGGAGGCATTGCCCCCTCCGATGGGAGCCTCGTCAACCACGCCAACCGGTTCGGAACACAGAGCGGCATTCGATCCACCCTGCGCCAGGAAGACCAACAGGTGCGCAATGCCTATGGTCGGCGCAACCTTTTGCGCATTGGGCCAAGGGATGACTACACGCAAGCCTATAAGCGCCAGTGGCTCGACGCCCAACAGGAACAGAACCGACTTCGCCGGTCCGGCGTGATCACGCCAACTGCGCCACCGGATGCGGATTAACGTCGCATCGGTATCACAGGAAGGTCAGCCATCTTGAATTGCGGCCTTCGCGTCGTATTTCTCCCCAATGGGTTTTCTAAACCATAACGGAGTGACGTGATGCGAAGATTTCTGGCCGCCGTAGTGGCTACAGCTCTGTCGGTGTTTCCTGCCTTTGCCAATGATCAGGTAACGTCCTTCACCCTCGACAATGGCATGGACGTGGTTGTCATCGAAGATAACCGCGCCCCGCTTGTCGTTCATATGGTTTGGTACCGCGCCGGCTCTGCCGATGAGGTCGCGGGTGTTTCCGGCATCGCGCATTTTCTTGAACATTTGATGTTCAAACAAACGGAAAACCTCGACACGGGTGAGTTTTCTTCGACCGTCGCCAAAAATGGCGGGCGGGACAATGCCTTCACCAGTTATGACTACACTGCCTATTTTCAGCGTGTGGCGTCCGATCGCCTCGAGCTAATGATGCAGATGGAAGCGGACCGGATGGTCAACCTTGTCCTCGACGAAGATGAGGTCAACACAGAACGGGATGTCGTCATAGAAGAGCGCAACCAGCGCACGGAAAACGCGCCGGGAAGCCTGTTTAACGAACAAATGAGCGCCTCGATGTTCCTCAACCACCGTTACGGTGTACCGATCATCGGTTGGATGCATGAGATCGAAGAGCTGTCGCTGGAGGATGCGCAGGCCTTTTACGATGCGCATTATGCACCAAACAACGCCGTGTTGGTCGTTGCGGGCGATGTGACGCCCGAAAACGTCATGGCTCTGGCGGAAAAGCAATACGGTGTCATTCCTGCCAACCCAGAGATCGCAAAACGCGACCGCCCATCAGAACCCCCGCAACTGGCAGCGCGCCGTCTGGTATTGGAGGACCCGCGCGTGGGCCAACCCTATGTGGCGCGTTCCTACATTGCCTCCGAACGTGACAGCGGAGCGCAGGAAAAAGCGGCGGCCCTAACAATGCTGGCAGAGGTGCTTGGCGGCGGAACAACCGCGATCTTGGACGAAAAACTTCAGTTTGACAGTCAGATGGCCGTGTTCAGTCGCGCGTATTATCGCGGTGGGTCGCTGGATGACACCACCTTTGACATCTACGTGGCCCCTGCCCCCGGTGTGACGCTGGAAGAGCTCGAGGCCGCTATGGATGAGGTGATTGAGGAATTCCTCGTAAACGGGATACCAGAAGGCACGCTCGAACGGATCAAGACACAGGTCCGCGCCAGCGAAATCTACGGCCGCGACTCTATCAGTTCGCTTGCTAACAAATACGGTCGTGCTCTGACCACAAGCCTGACGGTCGAAGATGTGCAAGCGTGGCCCGACGTTCTACAAGCCGTAACGGAAGAAGATGTCATGGCCGCAGCACGTGAGGTTTTTAATCCCAAACACTCTGTCACTGGTTACTTGAAAGCACCGGAGGTCACACAATGATCCGCACTGTTTTTATCGCCCCTATTCTTGGGTTGGTCCTGATCTTTGTGGCATCTCTGGCCGTGGCCGAGGTGAAGCTCAAAGAAGTGACATCTCCCGGTGGCTTTAACGCTTGGCTGGTGGAAAACCATTCCATTCCCTTCGTCGCACTGGAACTGCGCTTCAAGGGCGGGGCGTCGCTTGATGCCCAGGGCAAGCGCGGCGCAACCAATCTGATGACCGGTCTTTTGGAAGAAGGCGCTGGCGATCTTGATGCACGCGCCTTCGCCCGCGCTCTGGAAGAGCAGGCCGCGACGATCAGTTTTGATGTGTCCGACGATGATCTATCAGTGTCTGCGCGGTTTCTGACGGAAACCAAGTCGGATGTACTGGCCCTGCTGAAGGAAAGCATCACCAACCCGCGCTTTGACCAGGCGGCCGTTGAGCGTGTGCGCGCTCAGGTTTTGGCAGGCATTCGTTCTGACGCAACCGACCCGGACGCAATTGTGGGATTGGAGTTTTCCAACCTCGTGTTCGGTGATCATCCCTATGGCAGCCCGGAACAGGGCACAGAAGAAAGCGTGTCCGCGCTGACACGGGATGATCTGGTCGCCGTGCATCAGGCCACTGTTGCGCAGGATCGCGTTTTCGTCAGCGCCGTCGGTGACATAACCGAAGAGCAGCTTGCAGAGCTTCTCGACGCACTTCTCAGCGATCTCCCGGCAACTGGCGCGCCCTTGCCGTCTGACGCCGATATCAACTTGCCCGGAGGCGTGCAGGTGGTGGATTTCGAAACGCCTCAGTCCACGGCTGTTTTCGCCCAGCCGGGCATCCCACGCGATCACCCTGATTACTTTCCGGCCTTTGTGTTGAACCATATTGTCGGTGGTGGCGGGTTTGAAAGCTATCTGATGGACGAAGTGCGCGCCAAACGCGGCCTGACCTATGGCGTGTATTCCTACCTTGCAGATAAGGATGGATCCGATCTTTGGATGGGGTCTGTGGCTTCTGCCAATGACCGCGTCGCGGAGGCGATCTCCGTGATCCGCGACATTTGGCAGGACATCAGCGAAGGCGGCCTGACACAAGAACAGCTGGATGACGCCAAGACCTACCTGACAGGTGCCTACCCGCTGCGTTTTGATAGCAACCGGAGTATCGCGAATATCAGTGTCTCTATGCAGCTGAGCGATATTCCGATCGACTACATTGAAACGCGCAATGATCGTGTGAATGCCGTCACTCTGGAGGACATCAACCGCGTCGCGAAGGAATGGATGGATCCGAGCAAGCTCACATTTGTCGTCGTCGGTCAGCCCGAGAACCTGAATTCAACGATCAATTGACGCTCAAAGGACCTTCCGTCAAATCGTATGGGTCGCTTGGAGTAGCATGCGTCAGGCAAAGACGCGGTAATACAGCCAATCTGGCAAAAGCCGCGATAATCTGAAAACCCAGGAAAACACCATGGGAAAGTTGAGCTGAAACTTCCCGGGTGTTTTCATCAGGGCGACCATTTGACTTGCGGCCTCTTCCGACGTCATCAGATACGGCATCTTGAATTCATTTTTGTCTGTCAGACGCGTTTTGATGAAGCCGGGATTGGCCAGCTGCACGTTCACGCCGGTGCGCCACAAGTCAGCGCGCATCGATTCTGCCAGAGACATCACACCGGCCTTTGAGGCGCCATACCCAATTGCACCAGGCAATCCGCGAAACCCGGACAGCGATCCTGTGATCACAATGTGGCCGGCATTCTTCGCGACCATTTTGGGCACCACATGGCCCAAAACGCGAAATGCTCCGGTAAAGTTCACATCCGCCATCGCCACACCCTGCGACAAATCCCATTCTGTCGATGGCATTGGCCAGTAGATCCCGGCGAGAAAGACAACGCCATCCACGTCGCCGGCCGCCTCAGCCGCCTCTGCGACGCTGCCGTCAGCCGCAATATCGATGGGCACAACGCGCGCCTCACCGGGCACGGCCTGGGCCACAACGTCAAGCCGCTCTTTGTTCCTCGCAGACAAGATCAGGTTGGCGCCAAGCGCGCTCATACGGTGGGCGAGGGCCTCACCAAGGCCCTCGCTCGCACCCACCAACCAATAAGTCTTGCCCGCGAAATGCGTCATGCAGCTTCTGCTTTGCGCATCGTCGCGACCAGTTCAGCCACCTTGATCCCGAACTTGCGGAATTGACTGCGGTTCACGATCGTCGTTCCGCAGGGCGTCAGATACATCCAATCGGTCACAGCCAACACATGGCCACCCGCCTCTTCCGGAAGCCGGATGTTGTAGTTCAGCTTAAGCGCAGATCCCATCTGCATGCCGGTGCCTTGACCGACCAGATCATCGGCGTCCGCTTTGACAGAGCCATCATTGCCCAGCTCCAACCGCCACTCGCGATCCTGCGTGTTGCCGCTATCATAGCGAAAGTGTTCTTTCATGATGCCTTTGTTGCCATCCCAGGAGGCGTCGAAATCGGCGTCAAAGCGCGATGTCACCCGGCCCAGCGGGCCATAGATCACACCTTCACACTTGATCGGTCCGTTCAGGTGTTGGCGCAAGTCCATGACCGGCGTGCCTGTTTCATAGTGCTCAGCCCGCTGCGACGAAAACCCGACATAGCGCTGTGCGACCAATACCCCCGTCAGCGCCACAACAACGCCCAACAGGAACCAAATTAAAGAAGTCATCCCGTGTTACTCCTTGTCCTCAAAATTAATGGAAACCAGCAATCCGATTGCCAGCAGTTTCAGCACGCATGGCAGCGCGCCGTAGAGCAGGCTGAGCAGGCGGAGCGCGTCTTCCGTGTTCTCCTGACCAGCCTGAAACCCGCCTGACTCCAGCAGCGGCAACAACGTGACCGCGGCCAAAGCCAGCGTGAATTTGGAAACAAAGGTCCAAAGGCCAAAGCCTTCGGAGGCCCCTGGTGATACTTTCTCCATGCGCCGCGCAAACAGCGCCGGAAGGAGCGTCATATCCGCGCCAAGTGCCGCGCCGGAGGCAAGACAAATGAGCCCGAAAGCCCATGTATCTCCCGCCCCCAAAGTGACAGCAAACCCGAACGCCGCAATTGCCAGCACCATAGCAACCAGCAGCACTTTGCGTTCCCCGATCGCCTCCGCGAGACGCGACCAGAAGGGAGCGGCGAGCGCTGCCGACAAGAAAAACAGCAGCAAAAACGGCCCTTCCCAACCCGGCGCATCCAGTTTGCTTTCCACGAAGAAAAGAAACAGCGTTGAACTCACCGCGACCGGGGCTGCATTAAAGAGTGCGACCATCAACAGCCGCCTCGCCACCGGATCGGATAAGACGCCCGTAAATCCCGTGCTGCTTTCTATCTCTGAGCCGCCCCATTCCCGGCGCATCGCCCACAGGGCGACGACCGTCAGAATGGCGAACGCAAATGCAAACCCGCCATACCCGCCGATTGCAATGGGCGCTACCGAGGCCGCACAAATGCCAAGCAGAGCACCGGTTTCGCGCCAACGGGCGAGTTTGATGTGCCCCTGGCCTTCAATGCGTTGGGCAGAAGACACGCCTTCTGCGTAAAAGCAAATCGTCAGATAGGAAAAGGACGAAAAAACCAGCGTCAGCATCACCGCAAACCACACCAGTGGCGCCGTCGCAGGAGCCACAGAAAAGAGCCCCAGCATCGCCGCCGCCATCGTCAGCGCCGCAACGCAGACTGACAGCCCGCGTTTGTTGCGCCAGATCGTGGCCAGCTTGCCCAACACCGGGTCCTGCACAAAATCGAGCAAGCGCAACCCGAAGAGCACCGTGCCAAGTGCCGCCAGCGACACGCCATATTCATCCACGTAGAATTTCGGCGCATGAATATAAAGCGGCAGACCAGCGGCCGCGATCATCGCCGCAAAAATGGCAAAGGCGGGTAGGGTTGGCGTGCGGGTCATCGGCTGACCTCGTGCACGGGCGGCTCAGGGCGGCTTTTGAAACGCGCACCTTTGAACCAAAGCTTAAGGGCTTGCCAATGGATCAGCGCCAGCACACGGCGTGACCCAAAAGGTCGTCGCAAACACGCGCGCACCAGCCCGGCATTGGTCAAAATCTTCCGTGGCCCCACAAGCGTGGCCGTGAGCCCGCCATTGCCACCCGTGAAGTCAATCCAGATGCCGATCCGGTCAGGACGCAGATCAAATCGGAACTCATAACCGCCCTCGATCTTCTGAAACGGGGACACGTGAAAGATCTTTTTAGCCGTCAGAACGTCTTTGGGCCCAATGGGCGCGCAGTCCTCTCTGAAGCACAGGTAAGAATGCCTGTCGCCATAGGTGTTTGTCACTTCCGAGATCACCACGGGCACATCGCCTTGGGCGTCCCGGCAAATCCAGAATGCCACCGGATTGAACACATGCCCCATAACCCGCGGTTGCGCCAAAAGCTCAATGCGCGCTGGCGCGTCGAACCCGTGTGCATCCAGCACCTCACGCACCCAAGAAGGCCCTCGGCCGCGCTTGGGCTGTCCGCCGTGATCGGTGTCCCACAGAGACGCAAGGCCCGCCCGATTGCGCCCGAAAAGCCAGGGCATCTCGAGGTCTTCCTCGGCATCCAGCATCAGGTAATCGATGGAGTAGCGAAACGCATTCTCCACCGCGCCTTTGCGCCCGTGCCAGGTGTGGCCTTCGATATGATCGATCGTCTTCATACGCTCCTACTCAGCCGCAATCGCGACCGCCTCGCGCGACTGAATTTTCTCTGCCACTTCAATGCCGGTGGTCAGCCCGTCTTCGTGGAACCCGTCCCGCAGCCAAGCCCCGCAGAACCACGTATTGCGCGCGCCATTCATCGCATGCACACCTTTTTGGGCGTCTAACGCGGCCAGGTCATACACTGGGTGATGCAACGTCACCTGATCATAGATCAGCTCTTCCCTGATCTCCCTGTTGGAGTTCAGTGTCACGAAATGCGGGTCATCTTTGGGGATCGGTTGCAAGCTGTTCATCCAGTATGTCAGGTCAATCTGACCATCACGCTTGGCCGGAGCTTCAATGTAATTCCAAGACGACCAAACCGCCTCTCGTTTCGGCATAACGGAGCGATCCGCGTGCAACACCACCTCATTGGGTTGGTACTTTACCGCGCCCAGGAGGCGTGTTTCGTCATCAGAGGGATCGAACAACAAGCTGAGGCTGATATCCGAATGCGTTGCAAAGATCACCTCGTCGAAGTCCTGCCAATCCACGCCCTGCATCTTGATCTGAACGCCGATGCCATCCCGCTTAACCGCCTCCACCGGGCATCCCAGACGCATGCTGACACCTGCCCGTCGCAGCGTTGTCGCCATCTTATCGACATAGGTAACAGACCCGCCAACGACCGTGTACCACTGGTGCTGCCCGTCATAAGACATGAGCCCATGGTTTTTCAGAAAGCGCACCATCGCATCGGCCGGAAAATCGGCCACCTGGCGGGTCGGCGTTGACCATATCGCGCCGGTCAGTGGCAGAAGGTAGTAATCCCGAAACCAGCGGCCCATGCCTAACTTCGCGAGAAACGCATCAATTGTCAGGTCAGGATGGTCCGCAACCATCGACAGGGCGTTCGCGTTGAACCGAAAGATGTCGCGCAGCATGTTCAAATGCAGGGGGTTCAGCATGTTTTTTTTCTGAGCAAAGAACGCTGATGCACCATTCAGCCCGTATTCTAAGGCGCCGCCGTGCACCGATGCGCCAAATGTCATTGAGCTTTTGGTGACCGGTACGCTCAACTCGTCAAAGATCCGCGTGAGATTTGGATAATTGGCATAATTGAAAACGATGAAGCCGGTATCGACCGGCTGATCTCCGTTCTTGCCTGCTATAATCGTCCGTGCGTGGCCGCCCAGCCGCGGCTCTGCTTCGATAAGGGTAACATCATGGGTAGACGCTAGCGTGTAAGCCGCTCCGAGCCCCGTGATACCTGATCCAATGATCGCGATCTTTCTGCGCCTGGAAGAGGCATTTTCAAATGGCATGGCTTACTTGTCCGTCTATTTTTGTTTGCTGACCTAGGTACGGACTGGGCAAGCGATCGGATGAGAAAGAAAAAAATTGGTTTAGAACTGATCCAAATAGGTCCTTGGTGCGTAAGCCCTCTATCTACAGCGAAACCGCAACGGTTAACTCGAACTCTGGGTCGCCACTGCCACATCGGCATGGTACGCCTGTCTACAGGGGTAAACGAAAAGCGGAATCGGCTGAGGTGACAGTTGGAACGGGAACATCAATTCCTCAGGACGAGGCGCTTCGTTGGGCAAATTGCATTTGTCGGATACGCGACGGTCAGGATCGTGAGGCGTTTGCAGAACTCTTCCACCACTTCGCCCCGCGCGTGAAGGCGTTTCTCATGCGATCCGGGGCCGATGTCACCATGGCCGAAGAATGTGCACAAGAGGTGTTGGCCACTGTTTGGCAGAAAGCCCACCTTTACGATCCGTCGCGCGCAAGTGCGGCAACATGGATTTTTACGATCGCGCGAAATCGCAAGATTGACGCGATCCGCAAAATGAGACGACCTGAGCCCGAGGATCTTCCTTGGGGCCCAGAACAAGAACCAGACCAGGCAGACACACTGGCACTGCAACAGGAAACACGAGCGCTGGAAGAGGCAATGGCCTCTCTTCCAGATAAACAGAGAGAGTTGATTGAGAAAGCCTACTTCGGCGACCTGTCACATAGCGAAATTGCCGCAGAGACAGGATTACCCCTAGGCACAATCAAGTCGAGAATTAGACTGGCGTTGGACAGACTGCGCCACAAATTGAAGTGATCAAGATGAAGCAAGACGATATCAAGCACCATCTCACCGACGACCTATTGATGGCTTACTCGGCCGGAACCTTGCCCGAGGCATATAGTCTGGCCGTAGCTGCGCATATCTCCATGTGCGACGAGTCCCGCGCTCGCATGCACGCTTTTGATGCGGTCGGCGGATCTCTTGTCGAGCGCAGCGATGCGGTTGCGATGTCCGCCAACAGCTTGCAAGAGACACTTGGCATGATTGATGCCATGGAGCCGTTGACCAAGACAGCTGAGCCACACAAAGGCGTCCTTCCTGTACCGGTGCAGGATTACGTGGGCGGTGATCTGGAATCGGTGAAATGGCGGCCAGTTGGGATGGGCGTGAAGCAAGCCATCCTGCCCATAGATGGCGACGCAAATGCGCGGCTTTTGTACATTCCTGCAGGCGGTGCGATGCCGGATCACGGGCACCGTGGCATGGAGTTGACCGTGGTGTTTCAGGGCGCCTATAGCGATGGCGAAAACCGGTTTGGACCTGGCGACATTGAGATCGCCGGTGAAGAGGATGATCACACACCGGTAGCTGACATTGGTGAAGATTGCATTTGCCTCACGGTGACGGACGCACCGTTGAAGTTTAACTCTTGGCTTCCACGGGTCATGCAACGCTTCTTCCGGATCTGACCCAGACAGAATTGAGTGCAAAGCCAGCGACACGTGCACGGGTCGCTGGCTTTTGCATTGTGCGACCCTCTCCCGTTGAACCCTGATGCGGTTGGGCATAGAAGGCGCGCAGATTTGATCGCACGAAAACGCGGAGGCTGTGATGGGTTTCAAGATGGGCATTATTGGACTGCCAAATGTGGGCAAGTCCACGTTGTTTAATGCGCTCACCAAGACCGCTGCAGCGCAGGCCGCGAACTTTCCGTTTTGCACGATTGAGCCCAATGTGGGCGAAGTGGCCGTTCCCGATATACGGCTCGACAAACTGGCCGAACTCGCCAAATCCAAGCAGATTATCCCGACCCGCATGACGTTTGTGGACATTGCCGGTCTGGTAAAAGGCGCAAGCAAGGGCGAAGGCCTTGGCAATCAGTTTCTTGCCAACATCCGCGAGGTGGATGCGATCGCACACGTGCTGCGTTGCTTTGAGGACGGTGACGTCACCCATGTCGAAGGCCGCGTGAACCCGGTCGAAGACGCTGAGGTGATCGAAACCGAACTGATGCTCGCCGATTTGGAAAGCATCGAAAAGCGCCGTGCCGGATTGGTCCGAAAACTCAAGGGCAATGACAAGGAAGCGCTGCAGCAGGACAGGCTTCTCGCTGCAGCGCAGGCGGTGCTGGAAGAGGGCAAACCCGCCCGCATGGTTGAGGTCTCAGATGAAGCCGCCCGGGCCTGGAAGAACTTGCAACTTCTGACGACGAAGCCGATCCTCTTTGTCTGCAATGTTGATGAAGGCAGCGCGTCCTCCGGCAATGATCATTCCGCTGCTGTTGAGGCGATGGCCGCGGAGCAGGGTGCAGCAAGCGTTGTGATATCTGCCCAGATCGAAGAGGAGATCAGCCAGCTCGATGCCGATGAGGCCGTGATGTTCCTTGAAGAAATGGGTCTAGATGAAGCGGGCCTCGATCGGTTGCTACGCGCAGGATACAGACTGCTGCACTTGCAGACCTATTTTACAGCAGGACCAAAAGAAGCCCGTGCCTGGACGATCCGCCAGGGCACGCTTGCGCCACAAGCGGCTGGTGTGATCCATGGTGATTTCGAGAAGGGTTTCATTCGCGCGGAGACCATTGCTTATGACGATTACGTGTCTTTGGGCGGTGAGCAGGCGGCAAAGGAGGCTGGAAAAATGCGGGCGGAAGGCAAATCGTACTTGGTCAAGGACGGTGATGTGCTGCACTTCCTTTTCAACACGTGACGTGGGCTACGGCGTGCATTTTCTTTCAAGAAAATGGATCGGAAAATTTGAATTTTCCCAAACAGAATTTTTACAAAATTCTGGCGCCGAAATCTTCCTAAGATTTCGATGCCTCTAGCCGAAACGCGTCACAAAATTGCGCAAAACGATCTCCGGCGCAAACACGTCCGCCGCTCTGCACATCTCAATAAGGCTGTCCGCATCTTCAGGCGGAAAATACCCTCTGTCGCGGTAAATGCGGATCCGCGTTTCAAACCCATTTGCGTCTGCCTCCGGATGGAACTGCGTAGCGTAAACGTTTTCTCCATGTTTGAACATTTGAAACGGACACGTGTCCGACCGTACCAAGTGCCTACACCCCTCGGGCAGCGCCTGCAGCGCCTCCTTATGGCCGACGAACGCTGTGAATGCCGTTGGCACGCCGTCCAACAACGCATCCTCTTTGCCATCAGCAGTGATTTCACAGTCTGACGTGCCCACCGGCTCGCCAAAGGCGCGTTTGCTGACGTCACCATCAAGATGTTTGCCCAGGATCCCAATCCCGTAGCAGCATCCCAGGAACGGTTTGTCAGTTTGTGTAATCACGGGCATCAGACCCAGCACCTGCGCTTCGATACGCGCTTCAACATCGGATTTTTTTTCTGGAGCATCGCTGACACAGCCGGGCCCCCCGCCAACGATCACGCCCGCGTAGTCGTCCAAATCAAGATCAGCCTCCAGGCTTTCCTGATCCAACCGAACCCTATGCACCGCGTCCGTGCTCAATCCGCCTTTGCGCAAGATCGCTTCGAATTCACTGTCGGATGCCTCTGTCTCAGGCCTTAACTGCAGGATCAAAAAGGGTTTCATGAACGCATACCTTCCAAGTCGCCCTCTCTGCCTGCCGGGTTTGGCCATAGCCGTCAAGCCCGGCCATGCTTGACGCTGTCCAGCAAAAGAATAGGCTGCGATCAGGGCAACTTTCGACACAATCTAAGGATTTCAGCCATGGTCCAGCGTTTGCATCTCGTCTTTGGTGGCGAGCTTTTGGATCTGCGCCGCAATGTGTTCAAGAACGTGGATGCGCTTCATGTTGTCGGGATCTTCCCGGATTACGCGTCGGCCTACAACGCGTGGAAAGCAGAAGCGCAGCGCACCGTAGACAATGCCAATATGCGCTACTTCATCGCCCACATTCACCGTTTGAGGGACGAAGAGGCCGAAGCATCGCCCACCGAAGAGTTGGGGTGAGACGCGGATTTGGGTGACGTGGCCAGCAACGAAACCAACACGGTCATGGTGGCCGACACCCGTCCAGACGGGGAAGTGGTTTGGTGTCACGCGGCGGATCCCTTGCACGTGGATATTGCCCATAGGTTGGCAGATCGCCTCACACAGGAACGTCCAGGCGTCCATCTTCTGGTGACCAGCGCAAAACCAATGTCGTCTTCGCCCAACGAAAACCGGAGCGTGTGCTACGCAGAGTTGCCGCCCGAGACCAATAGCGGCACGCAAGCGTTTCTGGAGCGCTGGTCTCCGAATGTGTGCGTTTGGACGGTAGGAGATATTCGTCCTGTTTTGCTCTCGAGTGCCCATAGACGGCAGACCCCTCTCTATCTGGTTGATGCGGTCAATGCGCGCCTGTCGGGTACTGGATGGCGTTGGCTGCCCAACGGTCATCGCACTGCTTTCAAGCTTTTCGATGCGATCATGACGCGTGACGTGATGACAAGAGACGCGCTGCGCGGAAAGCTTGGCGTGCCTGCGACGCGTGTTTCTGTCGGCGGGCCGCTTAAGCAAGGCTCCAGGCCGATGCGGAGCAACGAAGACGAGCGTGAAGAGCTTTCAAAGCTGCATCTTGGACGGCCAGTGTGGCTTGGCGCCCATTTGGAAAACGAAGAAATCGCGGCCGTGTTGTCTGCCCACCTAGAGATCATTCGCATCTCGCACCGGACGGTTCTGATCGTGTCCCCGAAAAATCCGGCGAATGCCGCGATCGCGCGGGCCTGGCTTGATGAGAACGGCCTGCGCTATATCGAATGGTCCGAAGGGGACCTGCCCAATGAGACAACGCAGGTCATACTGGCCGATGATCCAGGGGATCTTGGTCTTTGGTATCGTGTCGCGCCTATCAGCTTCATGGGGTCTTCGCTGGTTCCGGGTACCTTTGGTAGCGATCCAAATGAGCCAGCCGCCCACGGATCGGCCATTCTTTATGGGCCGAATGTCCGTCAACATTTAGAGACTTACTCTCGGTTTTCCGAAGTGGGGGCCGCGCGCATTGTCCGGGATGCCAGCACTCTTGCCGCGGCGGTGCAGCGTATCATTCCGTCCGATCAATCTGCCAGTATGGCGCATGCAGCGTGGGATGTGGCGACGCAAAGTGCTGCTGTCATGGACCGCATTGTCGACTTGATCCTCGAGGCGCTTGATCGGCGCAAAAAAAGCTGATGCGTGCGCCGCTTTACTGGTCCAACCCCCCCGAAACCCCAGGCTGGCAGGCGCATCTTTTGTCGCCCTTGGCTGCGCTTTATGGCTCTGCCACCGCGAGGCGGATGGCACGAGCGCCGCAGTACCGCGCTCCAGTGCCGGTAATTTGCGTGGGCAATTTGAACGCAGGCGGCACGGGTAAAACCCCCGTGGTGATTGCGCTTTTGCAGCGTCTGAGCGGCATGGGTCATACCCCGATTGTCATTTCACGGGGCTACGGCGGAACGCTGACCGGCCCGATTGAGGTGAACCCAAAGGAGCATGACGCCGCTGAGGTCGGTGATGAACCTCTGCTGCTTGCGGCCTTCGGGCGGGTGATCATTGGGCGGGATCGATCCGCCGCTGCGCAGCTTGCCGTGAAGGCCGGTGCGGATGTTCTGATCATGGATGATGGGTTTCAGAACCCTAGCGTGGCCAAAGACATCTCAATCATTGTGGTCGATGCCGTGGCGGGATTTGGGAATGGCAGGTGTATTCCGTCGGGGCCATTGCGAGAGGCTGTGCCCTCCGGTCTCAAACGCGCGGATATGATTTTATCTATTGGAGAGCCGGTCGCGCAGAAGGTTTTCGCGAATATATGGGGGCCTGCGATCCGAGAGCTCCCTCATGTCAAAGCGCGGTTTGAACCGCTGCAAACTGGTATGGATTGGTCTGATACGCGGGCGCTTGCATTCGCGGGGATCGGTCGACCGGAAAAGTTTTTTGCGACGCTGCGCAGTTTGGGCGCCGATTTGGCCCGGTCCGAGGCACTTGAAGACCATCAACCTCTGACAAAATCATTGATGACGCGGCTCGAGGGCGAGGCAAAGCTCTTGGGAGCGCAGCTTGTCACGACGGAAAAAGATGCCGTTCGACTGCCGCAAGATTTTCGTCAAAAGGTGGTCACCCTGCCGGTTCGCCTCGCGCTGGAAGACTGGAGCGCGCTTGATCAGGCGTTCCAGTCAAAGGGGATCAGTTAAGTTTCCCTTCGATGATCTCTTTGAGTTCGGGATACGCCATATTCTGGTACTTCTTCCCGTCGATGATCAATGTGGGCGTGGAGTTCACCTGGTCGGTTTCGCTGTTTTCCTGGTAAACGGCCACCAACGCTTGGGCGTGATCACGATCTGACAGACACGCGTCCAGTTCATCCGGCGTCAAACCGGCTTTCTTGCCGATCGTGCGCAAACGGTCTGCGACACCGGCATCGGTGCCATCGCCGATCCAGTCCCGCTGTTCTTCATAAATCATGTCGGTGATGCCAAAGAAGCGGTCCTGACCGCCACACCGCGCCACCATCGAGGCCCAAAGGCCAAACTTGTCGAAATAGACATCCCGGTGGATAAACCGCACTTTGCCCGTGTCGATGAAGTCCGCTTTCAGGTCTTTGAACTGGCTTTGGTGGAAGCGGGCGCAATGCGGACATGTGAAAGAGGCGTATTCAATGAACGTCACCGGCGCATTTTCGTCGCCGAGGGCCATTTCAACCACGTTCGATGTGTCCACCTCACCGTCCTGGGCAAAGGCTGTGCTGGCCACAAAGCCGTTGCTCATCAGCATCGTGCCACCCAAAAGTGCCATGTATTCACGTCTGTTCATGTTCGTCCTCATGTGTCTAATCTCGGTTTTTCAGAAAGTTCTGCGCCAGTGCCTCAAGAGCATCGCGCAGGCCCTCATCGCTCACGTCTTTCGTCATCACACTGGCATGCTTGCGCGTCACTTCATCGAGGGGCGGTGCCTCGGCCTCTGCCTTGCTGGCAAATGCCACTTGCCCCTCGGCAAAACCGGTGGGTGCAGTTTGGGTCACCCGGACGCGCGATATCGCGTTATAGCCGTAGGCGGCGTTCACTTTCTCGCGCAGTGTTTCTTTTTGCATCTCAAGCACGGGGGCCTGAGCGCCAGTCGTCAGCACGGTCAGCGTCGCGCCAAAACCCTGACGCCCATAGCTCACCTCAACCGGCAGGGCGATGTCGGCCAGATCCTGCCCCACAATCTCAACCCAATGGGTTAAAACACGGCTCACAGCAAAGCCGCGGCTTTCCGTGGCTTTCCGGATCCGCTGTGACAGCAGTTTTCCGCTGCGTTTGAAGCCATTTGTCGTGCCTTGATGCACGGGCATGGCTGACCTCCTGACGTGTTTGTACTAACTTAATATATGGACACACGAATAACAGCCCTTCACGGAACGGTGCAGTGATAACAGATGCGTGATTTTGCGGCTCAAAACCTGCTCGAGTGGTACGATCGACACGCCCGCGACCTGCCGTGGCGCGTAGCGCCGACGCGTTTGGCGCAAGGCGAAAGGCCGGATCCCTACCGCGTCTGGCTGTCTGAGATCATGCTACAGCAAACCACGGTTGCTGCGGTCAAATCCTACTATGAGCGATTCACCTCGCTTTGGCCCAGTGTGACGGATCTGGCCAACGCCGAGGATGCAGACGTCATGGGCGAATGGGCCGGTCTGGGGTATTACGCCCGGGCGCGCAATCTTTTGAAATGCGCCCGCGTTGTGGCCTTTGAACATCACGGTGTCTTTCCAACGACACGCGACGGGCTGCAGGAGTTGCCAGGGATCGGCCCCTACACCGCCGCTGCGATTTCCGCCATTGCGTATGACGCACCAGAGGTGGTCGTCGATGGGAATGTTGAACGCGTTATGGCGCGTCTTTTTGACATTCGCACACCGCTTCCGGCAGCCAAGCCAGAGCTTGTCGAGGCGGCCAGCACCCTGACCCCCGACATGCGGCCCGGCGATTACGCGCAAGCTGTGATGGATCTTGGCGCCACGATCTGCACGCCCCGCAACCCGGCCTGCGGCATCTGCCCGCTGCAAAGCCCCTGCGTCGCGCGGTCCGAGGGGGTTCAGTCGGAGCTGCCCAAGAAGACCCCGAAAAAGCCAAAACCCACGCGTCTTGGCATCGCCTATGTGGCACGCCGGACCGATGGTGCATGGCTTCTGGAGCAGCGCCCCGACAAAGGGCTCTTGGGCGGGATGCTGGGCTGGCCCGGCAGCGAATGGAACGACGCGCCGGAGCCCTTGCCGCCCACGGACGCCGCGTGGCAAGCGCTTGGCGAAGAAGCGCGCCATACCTTCACGCATTTCCACCTGCGTCTGCGGGTTGAGGTGGCCCTTTTACCGTTAGATCACGTGCCAAGCCGTGGCCGGTTTTTCGCAGCACGTGATTTTCGACCCTCAAGTTTACCTACCGTTATGCGAAAGGTCTTTGACTTAGCGCGACATCGCTTCGAAAATGCCACAAACCCATAGTATCGCCGAAGCGGTTCCATAAATGGGACATCGAGGAGCACAGTCATGATACCCGCCAACCAGGTGGCTCGACTTCAAAACGCCATTCCGTTCTGGATGTCTTTGACGCTCGTACCCGTGGCGTGGTTCAGCGCCGTGCATGGCGGCTGGGCTGTCATCCTGCTGCCGCTTTGCACCTGGTATCTCTTTTCGCTGCTCGATGCGATCTTGGGTCTCAACAAGGACAATGCCGATCCCGAAACAGCTGAGGATCAACTAAACTGGTACAAGCTCATCACGATCATCTGGGCGCCCATTCAGTTTTGCGTGCTCTTCGGAATGATCTGGTACGCCACAGGGCCAGGGGACGCGCATCTGTCGCCGCTTGAGACGATTTTGCTCTTTTTTGGTGTCGGCGTGATCACCGGAACCGTGGGCATCAACTACTCCCACGAACTGATGCACCAGAAGGACAAGAAAGAGCGGTTGCTGGGTGATATCCTCCTCTCGATGGTGCTCTACTCGCATTTTCGATCCGAGCATTTGCTCGTCCACCATCGCTATGTCGGCACCCCGAAGGATCCCGTGTCAGCGCGCTACAATGAGGGGTTCTACCGCTATTTCCCCCGAGTTCTGCGTGAATGCTTTGTTTCTGCATTTCAGGCGGAAAAGGCCATGTTGCGGCGCAAGGACAAAGCTGGGACGGATCTGTCCAATCCCTTCTTCCGCTACTGGGCGCTTCAGGGTCTGATGATCGCTTTTGCCCTTGTGATCGGAGGCTGGGAAGGCCTCGCGCTCTTCTTTTGGCAGGCCTTTGTCGCCGTCTGGCAGCTTGAGCTGACCAATTACATCGAACACTACGGCCTGACGCGCAAACATCTGGGTGATGGCAAGTATGAGTATGTCCAACCACGCCACAGCTGGAACGCCTCACAAAAGGCGTCGAACTGGCTGCTGATCAATCTGCAGCGCCATTCAGACCATCACTTCAAGCCCGATCGCCGGTTCCCGCTTTTGCAAAACTATGAAGAAGATGAAGCGCCGCAGCTGCCTTATGGCTACCCGATCATGACTATGGCCGCTATGGCGCCGCCGCTCTGGCGCCGCGTGATGAACCCGCGCGTGCGTCGCTGGAGAGAAATGTACTACCCCGAGGTCACAGATTGGCTGCCCTACAACAAAGCCGCCAATCCGCTTCCTCGTTAAAGGCAGCCTATGCTGCTTGCGGCAAATGCCCGGTTTTCACATAGATCAAACACCCTTCGTCTGACCAAGGCTTGTGCTGGGACATATGCGGGCTCCGGATCCAAGTGCCCGCCGGATACGTTCCGTGCTCGTCTTCAAATGTGCCCTCCAGCACCAGGATCTCTTCTCCGCCCCAGTGGTTATGCGGCGTGAACCTTGTCCCTGGTTCCCAGCGGACCAACGCCACGTTTTCCGATTTAGAGCTGTGAAGCGGAAGCACGGACAGGCCTTTGACCATGCCAGGCTGGAAGGCGGCGGTCTTGGTATCAACATGGAACTGCTCGGTGTCGTCTTCGTCAAACTGATGCAGCTTCACAAAGATCGTTGCGCCCTCAGCCGTGTGCGGCTTGTGGCTCGTCCCGATCGGGTTGCGCACATATGTGCCGGTCGGGTAATCGCCGGTTTCGTCCGAGAACACACCGTCGAGAACAAAAAACTCTTCCCCACCGCCATGGGTGTGGGCATCAAAGTAACTGTCCGGCGCAAAGCGCACGATCGTCGTGGCGCGCGCCACCTCATCGCCGATGCGGTCGAGCATCATGCGCTCCACACCGGCGGCGGGGGAGGCCACCCAGTCATACTCATCGGGCCGGATAACGACGCGCTCAGAAAAATCAGCATTTACTCTCATGGCAGTGTCCTTTCCATGTCTAGAAGGATTTGTGTCGGGTCACGAAAGACGGCGCAGCAGCGGTTGCACCGCGTGGTCATAGGGCGCGTCAGATCGCGCGGCGCGCGAGATCAGTTGCGCGCCCTCCACTAGGGACAAGACGCTGTGCGCCTCGTCCTTGGGGTCAGCGATGAGGCCCGGGATGCTTGCATCCGCGCCCGCCTTATCAAAGACCCTCGCCAGCCATGCCAGGCTGTCTTGGTGAAACCGGTTGAGATGGGCCAGCGTCTTGTCGTCAAAACTGTCGCGTGCCGCGCTGAATGAGACGCAAAGGCATATGCGTGACCCTTGGCTCAGCGCCTCTTTGTAGAGACCGAGATACGCTTTGAGATCCTCGGCAGCCGTTCCGCGCCTGTTAGAGATCCGCGTCAGATCATCGGCAAAGCGCGCAGCATAGCGTTCAATAAGCGCTGTGGCGAGATCGGCCTTGGTCGCAAAGTGATAGTGGATCGACGCTTTCTGAATGCCGATCTCTTTGGACAGGTCGGCATAGCTGAACGCGTCAAACCCACGGGTTCGGGCGAAATGTTCAGCGCAGTCGAGGAGTTGGTCTTTCGTTGGCATAACTACCATCTAGTAGGTAGATATTTTTGAGTCAAGACCCCCAAACGAAAAACCCCCGCAAAAGCGGGGGTTTCAATTGATCTTGTTCAAAGGATCACTCGGCGGGTGTCGCCACTGTTTCGCCCTTGTTCTTGCCCTTGATTGGGGCCCAGATTTTCTTGTTCGTCAGGTAAAGAAGAACCGACAGAACGCTGAGCATGATAAAGCCAACAAGGCCTGAGAACTGCCGATCCATCATCTTAGGCTCAGCGGTCCACATCAGGAACGAGGCTACATCTTTTGAAATACTGCTGATGTCATTTGCATGCCCATCATTGAAATCCACGTCTTCACCCCAAAGCGGGGGCGCCATGGAAATCCAGCCGCCCGGGAACGCCGTGTTCTCATAGAGAATGGTGCCCGCTTCTTCTTTCTCTTCACCGGTGTAACCCGTGAGCAAAGAATAGATGTATTCAGGGCCGCCCATGCCTTTGAAAAGCTGGTTCACGCCTGTCCCATAGGGGCCGCTGAACCCTGCGCGTGCCTTGGCCATCAGGCTGAGGTCTGGCGCGTTTTCAAGAAGCGATTCAGGGAAGTGATCTGTGGGCTTTGCGGGCCGCCAATCATCAAGCTCTGCGTCATAGATTTCATAGAACTCCGCATAGGCACGCATCTGATCCTCGGGAAGGTGAGGGCCTCCGGCATCGGACAATGTGCGAATGGGAACGAACTTCAGGCCATGACAGGACGAACAGATCTCCGTGTAGACTTGAAGTCCTCGTTGAAGCTGGTTCTCGTCAAAAGTTCCAAAGGGTCCTTCGAAGGAAAAGTCGATGTCTTTGACTTTTCCAGCGCCACCCGCGGCCAGAGCTGCTGTGCCGGTGAGGCACAGCGCAGCTGCTGCAGAAAGTGCGATACGTTTAAACATTGGTCTCGCCTTCCTTATTCCGCAGGTGTTTCAACGGCACCGCCGCCAGAAGACACGGATTTGCCGTAATGTTCTTTGAAGTCCTCTTCGATGGTTTCCGGCTGCGCGAGCGGCTTTTCGATAACGCCCAGAAGTGGCAGGATCACCAGGAAGTAGGCAAACCAGTACGTCGCCCCGACAAGACAGATGATCGGATAGATACCTTCCGCGGGCATCGCGCCGACCCAGGTCAAGACGAGGAAGTTCACCACCAGCGTCCAATAGGCAATCTTGAACATTGGGCGATACCGGCCCGAACGGACCGACGAGGTGTCGAGCCACGGTGTCAGAGCCATCACTGCAATCGCACCGAACATGGCCAGGACACCGAAGAATTTACCGTCGACGATGCCACCCGTTAGGAAGTTTGCCGCAATCACGATCCATACCGTGTCATCAAACCCTCGAAGGATCGCGTAGAACGGCAGGAAGTACCATTCGGGCACGATGTGCGCAGGCGTCGCCAGGGCGTTCGCCTCAATGTAGTTGTCCGGGTGACCCAGGTAGTTCGGCATGAAACCCACGATGGCAAAGAACACTGCCATAATGACCGCCAATGCGAACAGATCCTTGATCACGAAGTATGGCCAGAAGGGCACGGTGTCCTTTTGGGCATCCGCTTTCGACGTGCGGCGCACTTCAACCCCTGTTGGATTGTTGTTGCCCGTGGTGTGGAATGCCCAGATATGCAGCGCCACAAGGCCTGCGATCACAAAAGGAAGCAAATAGTGCAGCGAGAAAAAGCGGTTCAGCGTCGCATTATCCACCGCGGGTCCACCCAAAAGCCAGGTCTGGATCGGCTCACCGATGAACGGGATCGCGCCAAAGAGACCGGTTATCACGGTTGCACCCCAGAAGGACATCTGACCCCATGGCAGCACATACCCCATAAAGGCCGTGCCCATCATCAGCAGGTAAATCAGCATGCCGATGATCCATGTGATCTCACGCGGCGCCTTGTAGGATCCATAATAGAGACCGCGGAAAATGTGCAGGTAGACCGCAAAGAAGAAGAGCGAAGCGCCATTCATATGCAAATACCGGATCATATGTCCGCCATTCACGTTGCGCATGATGTGCTCAACCGAGGAGAAGGCATAGTCCACATGCGGCGTGTAGTGCATCACGAGCACAATGCCGGTGATGATTTGCAGCGCCAGACAGAATGTCAAAACAATGCCCCAGATCCACATCCAGTTGAGGTTCTTGGGCGTGGGGATCATCAACGTGTCATACAACAGCCCAACTATGGGAAGACGCGAATGAAGCCACTTTTCAGGTTTTGATTTCGGTTCGTAATGATCGTGAGGGATACCACCCATAGCGCGTTTCCTTATCCCAGTTTAATCGTTGTTTCGTCGACAAATTCTGCAACAGGCACAGGCAAGTTTGACGGTGCCGGCCCACGTCGAATGCGCCCTGATGTGTCATAGTGCGACCCGTGACAGGGGCAGAACCACCCGCCAAAATCGCCCGCGTCACCCAAAGGCACGCAACCCAGATGCGTGCAAACGCCCATCTGAACCAGCCATTCGCCCGCCTCATCCATCGAGCGGTTTTCATCAGATCCGTCAGCGCCCGGATTGTTCGCGTTCCGCGCGTCATTGTCGGGCAAGTCAGAGAGATCCACGGCCCGTGCGGCCTCGATCTCGTCTGCGGTGCGACGACGAATAAAAACAGGTTTGCCCAGCCACTTCACCGTAAGCTGCGTGCCCTCAGCGACATCGGCGACATCGACGCGGATAGAGCTCAGCGCCTGAACATCGGCGGATGGGTTCATCTGATCCACGAGCGGCCAGATCGCGGCACCAGCCGTCACTGCGCCTGCGCCCGCCGTTGCATAGTATAGAAAGTCTCTCCGAGTACCTTCTTCATTCTCAGTGTGTGACACTGGTAATTCTCCGTATTGCTGGCCCTCTCCCGTGGGCTGACTTGCGGTTTACTCAGCGCAGACCTAAGGCTGTTCCGCGCATCAGAAAGTTATCTAGCAGAGTTATCAAGGGTATCCAGTGCAACAAAGGCACTATTTGAAAGAAGTGCGCATCTGTCGCGCTTGTGGCCATGCTGCAGCGGGTGTAAGCACGATCCATTAGCCCGAAGTGGAACCCAAAATGCTTCGTCAGATCCAAGCTGCGATTGCAGCTCTCTTCATAACAGCAGCCCCCGCCGCAGCCGAGCTAGAGCTGAGCTTCTACCTTGGTTGGCAAGAAACCGAAGACAGCACCGTCTCGGGCACTTTGCCTGGCGGTGTCCCGGTTAATCGCAGTTTCAATTGGGACGGGGACAGTTTCGATTCTCCATATTACTACGGTGGCCGTGTTATCTGGTGGACCCAATCGAATTGGGGTTTTGGCGTAGAGGGCACGCATGCCAAAGCTTATGCAAGCGGCGCAGACCTTGCAGCGCTAGGCTTGGCACGGTTTGAGCTCTCTGACGGCCACAATATCTTTACCGTAAATGCAATGAAACGCTGGCCCAATGCCTTTGGGGCCACCCGTCTGACGCCCTATGTTGGCGGTGGCTTGGGTATCGCGGTCCCGCATGTGGATATTCAACTGCTTGGCGCGCCGTCTCGTACTTTTGGCTTTGAGCATACCGGTTTTGCCGTGCGTGGTTTGGCGGGTTTGAAGTATGATATCACGGAGGATTGGGCCGTTTTTGGCGAATATCAGTTCACGTGGTCGGATAATGATATCACAGTCGATCCGGTGATGGTCGGCCAAATCCCCGGCGCATTGAGCACAGAGATCTTGACCCATGCGATCAATTTCGGTGTCAGCTACAGTTTCTGATCGGTCCAACCTGCAACACTAAGAACCGCATCTGCGAACGCGTCTGGCGCTTCCTGGGGTGGGTTGTGTCCTACATTCTGCAAAACCCGTCTTTCATATGTAGACGTGAACTTTGCTCGGATGCTCGCTGGTTCCGAGGGGGGATCGACCCCATCATCGGTGCCCTGCACGACAATTGTGGGCACCGTGATGCTGGGCTGCTGCGCCAGACGCCCTTCGATATCTGCCACCCCTGGGTCACCCGGTATCCCGCCAAACCGGTGTTGATAGGAATGCAGCACAATATTGATGAAGTCAGGACTTTCAAACGCCTGCGCTGACCGCGCGTAGGTTGCATCGTCAAAATCCCAGGACGTCGACCAAAGCCTCCAAATGAACTTACAAAACCCATGCCGATCATGGGACAAGGAAGCCCGACCGCGTTCCGTATGAAATAGGTAGATGTACCAATATCGCGCCTCTTCCTCGGCGGGCGCGGGGTCATTTGCCCGGGCGATATCCTGAATGTTGTAGCCCACGCCGCAGCTCACCAGCCCAGTGACGCGCTCCGGCCAAAGCGCAGCCACGATGCATGCAGCGCGCCCGCCCCAGTCAAAGCCGGCGAGCGTGGCTTGCTCTATGTATAGCGCGTCCATCAAGGCCAGGAGATCGGCACCGAGGGCAGCTTGTTCTCCAGACCTTGGCGTGTCATCCGACAAAAACCGCGTCGCGCCATACCCGCGCAGAAATGGCGCAATGCACCTCATCCCTTTTTCAGCCAGTCGCGCAATGAGGTCCAAGTAAGAATGCGCATCATATGGAAATCCGTGCAGCAGAATGACCGCAGGGCCATCCCTCGGACCAGCTTCAAAATATGCGATCTCTAGGACGCCCGCCTCAATGTATTTGAGATCCATCCTATCTCACTCAGGCCGGGTGTTTTGCATAGATGGGCGCGTGTCAAACTCTGAGAACCACGCGGCCAACTCTGGCGCTCTTGATCGCCAATCGCGCTCGGGCTGACGGAAATCCAGATACGCCAAGGCACAGCCCACGGCGATATGGCTCATATCCATGGGTCCCAGCAGGTGGCTCATCCAGCGGTCGTTGATGGCGTGCACGGCGCGTTCGATCTTGCCCCATTGCGCCTCAATCCAGCCGTCAAACACCTTGCCTTCCGGTCGCACGCGATGCTCATAAACCATCAGAACGCCCGCATCCATAATGGCGTCGGCGGTCGCCTCAAGCGTCAATGTCTCCCAAAGACGTGCCTCGGGGTAAAGACCTGCACCCACCCGCGCATCCAGATATCGGGTGATCACCCGGCTGTCATAAAGCGCGGGCCCGTCCTCGCGGATGAGGCTCGGGATTTTACCGGTTGGATTGGCCGCCATCGCCTGCTCATCCGGGCTCACCGGCGTGGGCGCGATGTAAACGATATCCACATCCTCCGTTTGCCCGGTCTCAAGGATCAAGACGCGAACCTTGCGCACAAACGGCGACGGTATCGCGGCGATGAGCGTCATCATTGGCGTTCCTCCTCGGGGTTGCGCATCAGCGCGGCCAAAACATCTACGCCATGACCCATGCCCACCACCTCAACGACATCAGCGGCGCGCAGCCTGACGTCATCAGGTTTGTTCTGATTGAGCTTCCATGTCCCGTCAATCTTTTCGACGACCATCCGGCACGGCAAGATCTGCCGCATCATCGCCTCCATGATCCCATCGGTCATTTTGTTGGACGTCCAAGGACGCTTGGGCGCCAGCTTTGTTTCGAAAAGCTCAGATTGCCGTCTCAGAAGGTCAAACATTTCTTCCTGTGGGCGCAGCTCCAGTGCCCCTTGCAGATGCACGGCCACGTAGTTCCAGGTTGGCACCTGATCGATCATTCCATACCAATCGGGCGAAACATAAGAATAAGGTCCCTGCACCGCGAGCCGCGCCCGCAAGGGAGCGGAGAGCAGACGCGCAATCGGGTTTGTCTTTACAAGATGTAGCTCCACCTGACTGCCATCTTCTGACAGCAGAAAAGGGACATGGGATATCAGGGGTACGTCATCGCTGTTGACACACAAAAGACCAAACCCTTGTTCCCGGGCAAATCTGATATTGCGAGCGTCGCTCGACTTACGCAACGCACGGTTGGGATGCATAGCTGCCCTCCTTAGGTCGCCCGCTAAACATGGCTCACATCATACTGAGTGGTTAGGGCCAGATACTTGCCGCATTAACGCCAGACATGAGCTCAAGCTTGGGGGCCAGCCCCCAAAACCCCCGGGGTCCTTGAGAAAAGAAAGACGCCCAAGCGAGGCGCGCCCGTAGGGAGCGCAGAGCGTCTCACGCGGCCAAAAGCTGGTTGCCCTTTGCACCCGTCACCTGAGCCGTGACGATGTCGCCCACGGCCTGATCCACCTCAAACAGGGTCTCCGCAAACTGTTCGGTACGTCCCATGCGCGGGTTTTCCATCAAGATCCGATGTTCCTGACCCTTTTGTCTGACCAAATGCTCAGAGACGCGCGCTTCTCCCAAACGCCGCAAGCGGGCCGCGCGGGCTTTGATGTCGCGGCCGTCCACCTGTGGCATGCGCGCGGCGGGTGTTCCGTTGCGCGGGCTATAGGGGAAGACATGGAGCCAGGTCAGATCGCAGTCTTCCACCAGCCGCATGGAATTTTCAAACATTTCCGGCGTTTCGGTCGGGAAGCCCGCGATGATATCGGCGCCAAAGGTCATCTCTGGCCGCAGCCGCTTGGCCTCTTCGCAGAAGGCGATCGCATCATCACGCAAGTGCCGCCGCTTCATACGTTTGAGGATCATGTTGTCGCCGTGCTGCAGGCTCAGATGCAAATGCGGCATCAGGCGCGGCTCGGTCGCGATGGCTTGCATCAGGTTTTCATCCGCCTCAATGGAGTCGATCGACGAGATCCGCAGCCTTGGAAGGTCCGGCACAAGCTTCAGGATCCGCAGCACCAAATCGCCCAGCCTCGGCGTCATCGGCAGATCCGCGCCCCAGCTGGTGAGGTCCACCCCCGTGAGCACGACTTCGTTGTATCCCCGATCCACCAGCCGCTTGATCTGTTCAATCACCACCCCCGCCGGCACAGATCGCGAGTTTCCGCGTCCATATGGGATGATGCAAAACGTGCAGCGATGATCACATCCATTCTGAACCTGCACATAGGCCCGGCTTCGGGTGCCGAACCCGTCAATCAAATGTCCTGCGGTCTCGGTAACGGACATGATGTCATCGACCTGACAGGCCTCTGTGTCGCCAATGAAATCGGCCGCCATTCCGCGCCATGTACCGGGCTGCATTTTCTCAATATTGCCAATGACAGCATCCACCTCGGCCATGGTTTGAAAGGTTTCAGGCTCCGTCTGCGCGGCGCATCCTGTCACGATCAGACGTGCGTCCGGGTTCTGACGCCTGAGCTTGCGGATCTCCTGGCGCGCTTTGCGCACAGCCTCTGCGGTCACGGCACACGTGTTCACCACCACGGCATTGTCCAGACCTGCCTCGGCAGCCAGCTCCTTCATCGCCTCTGTTTCATAGGCATTGAGACGACAGCCCATCGTTGTGAAAATGGGCGCGCTCATGTGGCCTGTTCCAGGAAATCAGAGGTGATCACGCCGTCGCAAACATGGGCCGTGGGTCCAGTGATCCAAACACCGTCCTCGCGCCACTCCACACTGAGTTGCCCCCCATCCAGATCAATCTTCACGCGCCGCCCCGTCAACCCACGCCGCGCCGCCGCCACAGCCACGGCGCAGGACGAAGAGCCTGATGCCAGCGTGACACCGGTGCCCCGTTCCCAGACCCGCATGCGAAGATGATCCGGTCCAACCACATGCACAACCTGCACGTTGGTGCGCTCTGGATAAAGCGGGTGATGTTCATATGGGGCGCCAAATTCCGCAAGCGTCACGGTGTCCGCGTCATCCACAAAAAACGTGCAATGGGGGTTGCCCATGCCGGTGGCCGTCGGGGCCCCTGGAATGGGCAGTTCAAGCGTATCGACGTTCTTAGAGAGGGGAATGTCGCGCCAATTGAGCTGTGGCATGCCCATATTGACGGAGGTCAAGCCGCCTCCTGCATCCTCGGCAAAGAGGTTGCCTCGCGCGGTTGTGACGTTGACGGACTTGCGCCCGGTCTCTTCCATCACCATTCGCGCAATGCACCGCGTGGCATTTCCGCATGCCGCAGATTCTGACCCGTCAGGATTCCAGAAGGTCAGGTGAACATCCGCGCCATTCTGACCGCGATCGATTTTTGCAAACTGATCAAAACCGATGCCACGGCGGCGATCGCCCACTGCGCGGACCAAGGCTGCATCAATCTCCAAATCCCGCGCACGGCCATCGACGACAACGAAATCGTTGCCGAGCCCATGCATCTTCATAAAAGGCATTCCTGTATGCGCGCGAGTGTTCATCTGGCCGGATATAGCGATCTGATCTGTGCAAATCCAGACGCTTGGTCACGGATCGAAGATTCCCCCTTGACCCACCCGCAGCGTCTTTCTAGTTAGGCGCCTTAGTGGGCCGTTAGCTCAGTTGGTAGAGCAACTGACTTTTAATCAGTGGGTCGCAGGTTCGAACCCTGCACGGCTCACCACTGTTTTCAATGACTTACGGCAAATTGAAGGTGGCGTAGTTTAACTTTTTGTGCGTTTTTTTGTGCGTTTGGCTTCAAAACCGAGCGATTTTGGCAACTTACACATTTTACTTACGTTCACTTTAGGCGCTTTCAGGCCTGGTCCTATCAACGACCTGAGCGTGGTTCGGTTCAGCCAACAACGGAGACACCTGCGCATCGACCACACAGTGAGAGTGCCGCTTGTGTAAAGCCATCATATGATTGATCGGATAAACGATGCGGTAAAGGCATTAAGTCCCGGCCCTCCTGTCCTGTTCAACAGTTTCCACGGAAGGCCGGTATCTTGTTCGCAATACACTATATGTAGCGCTTTGCTCTAACTTCCAGCAAACAACAAGATGAAAGGTCCGAACGATGGCTGAAATCACAGCGCAACAATTGGCAGACGCTATAGCTTACGCGATTTCTGAAAATATAGAACCAGACGAGCCAGCCCGCATTACGGTCCGTGGTGGGTTTGAGAACTTCACGGTGCGCGGCGCGTTCGACCTTGAATTGGTTGCGGCTGCTTTGAACCGAATGCGGGAAACATGAAGGTCTGCTGAGCGAACAGGGCTGCCATTTTTGTGGAGCAACCGCTTTCTGCAACGGGTTTTCCCGTCGACCCTGGCTCACCTGATAGCGATGCCTTCTAGTTCAACATACCACTCGACGGCGGCATGGATCTGCTTCTGTTGCGATTGCGTGATCTTATAGGGCTTTTCTGCTGGCCCCCAAACTTCACCGTGATATGGGTTCGTCTCCACGGTGCCATCTTCGACGACTGGTTCATAACCAACACGCAATCCAAGATTCCTGACCAGCTCAGCCAGAAACCAAACTGATCCGCGAAACCTAGGGGTTGTAACCCATTGAAGAGGATCGATCCCATCGTTTTGGATGAGCTTTTCGATATCAATGGACATTCCGCTTTTCAATTTTGTCGAAGCTTGAAACGCCTTTGTCGAAACTCGATTGCACTGCCGGTCGTGATCCCATGACAAGTGTTGCTTGGGATCAATCCTCCGGATCAATACTCCATCATTGGAGATTTCTGGCTCGTCGTAAGGATCGACCAATTTCGACTATCCTGTCGCAGCGCCCGCATTTGCCGCTCTTCGCACAAGCGCGATATCAGATATCCACCGTGCAATTTCACTAAAATCACTTTCAATTTCTAATTCGTCGACCTCACCAGTCGCTTGATTCAATCTATATGCTTCCACTTCTAGAGGACCGAGTACGTCTAGCTCTACATCGTAGCCACCAGCATGCCACTCAACCTGAACACTGCCATCAGTTCCCGGGATTATACTTGGCGCCGGTACTTCGGAGACCCAAAGTCGTTCAATCATTTGGGCAGCAAATTGTGCGGTCGTAAAAGACACTGGCATACCATTGTATCCATCCCAACCTCTGGGCAGTGATACAACGTCGTTAAACCTGGAACTTAGATCACGCATCCAAGGAGAAGAATGGGCCATCACTACCACCCGATGCTGTGGCAAAATTGTAGAGGTTAAAGAATCTAATGTTGGGATCGCAGCGATCTCATCCTGAAAAACAGTGCTGCTTACGCTCCTTGGGGCTAGGGCGTTCATGATATCCTCCCCCATGATGATTGGGCTTCTTGGGTTGTAATGCTTCCAAACCTGGTAACGATGCGATCTCGCCCTTCACGAACAAAATCCACTGCTCCGTCGATACTCGAAGATTTGGGCTTTCCTATAAACGTCAAAGATAGACGAAACGCTTTGTGGGTACCGTCAACAGAAAACACGGATTGGATATGGTGTTTGAGCCTAGCAAAAGGCTTTCCATCTTTGTCTTTGACAACCTCATCGAAGTTAATGTTCAAGTTCTCTATCGATATTTCTCCATTGTCCCAAAGTTTGAACCATTGGGTAGCATCAGAGAAGTCGTTTACCGGTATAATGTTAATATAGCCAACCTCAGACTGGTTTACAGCCAAAGGCGCACCAAATCGGCTCGAAACGTACACGTTAAGCTTGCGGAGATTGCTCTCGAATGCCTCCGAAATGCCTTCAAATCGCGGATATTCCTGTGGCTTGGGTTGCTTTCTCCAATTTACAACAAATCGATCCGCTTGAAACTGAATCAGATCATTGCCTTCTTGGGTCGAGAACCACTGCCTACTTCCAATCGGAGCGGGACCCATCTGAAACTGGAGGCTCGGTTGAGGATTCCCACCACCAAATGACTCGAAGTTCGGTGACAACATTGGATGCTCCGAGACTATCGGGTGCGTCGACTGAAAGAGTTTCCATACCTCATTGGTAAAAACAGATGTGTACCCGGGAATCGCTGCAAACTGCACGCCCAGCACAACCTCGTCGAGCGGCGGGTCTTTGAAGTCAGGCAAATGTGCCGGTCTGCTCATGAAATCGAATCACTTTTACTTCGTTTTACAAGCCAGATTCGTGCGATACTAGCACCATGTGATGCGCGCAATTGACCTTCATCCAGAAGACTTCGCCCACAATCGTTGTCGGCGGTGTTGTTTCTGACGTTCGCGTTGCTACCGGCTTAACGGGGAGAGCGCTGTCCGGCTGGCACTGAAAAAGGCGCATAGTTGGTGTCTGATTTAGCTCTTTCACAGCCTTACCGTTGGGGATCCCTTAGACGCAATGCGGCCTCACGAAGCAAGTTGCATTTACGACCTCGCGACCACCAACGGCGGGTCACTCGGAAAGCTCCGCGCATCAAACCACGTGAACGTTGTCCCGTCTGCATTCCGCTTGTTGCCCCACCTGAGGCCCTGCGCACCCCTCCTGATGAGCCCGGCACGGAATGCCCGCAGGTCAATCAACTGCCAGCTCTCTATTGCTGTCCGTGAGGCGTCTGCGTGACCGTAGAACAGCCAGTCGCCCTTGCCGCTGACAATCTTGGACAACTCCGTCTCCGCGCCTGATGGCAGCTTTGAGCGGATCGTGAACTGATCAGGAAAGGCTTCTGCATAACCAGGCCTGCGCACCCTGGCCGCTATCCGCATGTCGCGCGCATCCAGCATCAGCAGGTCTGTGGCCTGGTGCCAGTCCAGTGGGTCTGGCGATACCTCCAACAGATGCCGCCCAACAATCCGTTTGATGTCGGGCAAGAACTGGTCGGACCAGCTTCGATTGGCATCGTAAAAGTTCATCACTCACACTGCGCGGAACAGGCCTTGCGCTGTTACACTGGCTCACAAATTTGGCGGTCTTCGCCTTCAAAAAACTCTGGTTGCAAAATGTAGACCTCGACACCGCGCGCCGTCAGGTCCGCGATATGCGCGTCCGCTACGTCGGCGTCACTTGATAGGTCTTCTTGCTTGGATAAAATCAGGCGGTCACCGTCGCGCAGGTAAATTGGCTCTGACAGCAACTGCCATCCTGGACGTTCATCCAGGTCGGCGTCAGGGGCGTCGGAAAACACATGCTCTGCGCCCATAAAGTGCAGCTTGCGGGCCTGGATGGTGGCGACGTGCATTTCAGAGGCGGTGACATAGCCCCAAACCTTCGCTCCTTTCTTTGGCCTAAAGGCTTTTGGTGAACACACGCCGCAGGTCATTAGGCTGCCCGGTTCTTCCGGTGTTCTGTCACCACCTTGTCGAGTTCGGCAATGGCCTCAGGCATTGGAACGCCGAACTGCACGACCGCTCTGATTGCGGTGAACAGCCCCTCTTTCACTTCCGGCTCCAGTTTGTCCGTCAGCTTGACGAACTGCCGTGCGCCCTGCTTTTCCAATTCACGGTCGCGATAGTCTGCCAAGAGGCCGCGCGTATCTCCACAGAACAACCAGTCGAGATTGACGCCTTCGGCAACGCACCATTTGAGCAGGTCATCTGACAGAAGCAGCGCGCCGATATGCGGTTCTTCAGTTTCGTATTCGAGGGGTGGAACCTCAAGCTTGAAGTGCTCACAGAACCAGTGAATGCGATCCACGGTCGTGCTGCCGGTCTGATGGTTGTCGTTCGTCATGCGGCTTCTCCATGCCCTTCGATTGAGGTTTCATCCCATAGCGCCCCGTCTTTCATCACACGATCCAGCGAAGAGCTGAGGGCAATCACTGCGCTTCTGATGCTTGCCAGTCCTGGATCAGCAATGGATTCCTGGCAAAGCTGCCAAGAGACAATCTCCAAAGCCGCCACAAGGCCCTCAACGTCGTTGAGTTGGCACTCAAGTTCATTCACGCGGTCCGCATGTGATTTGATGCTCTGGGTTGTCATGCCACGTCCTCCTTACAGTTTATGCTATCTAAAGCGACATTGAGCGCTCTCGCGCGTGCCTGCGCCATTTCTATGAGTTCGAGAGATTGCTCACGACGAGTTGCGCCCTGAATTGCCAATGCCGCCTCAAGTAGCGTCTCGATCACGAGCGCCTCTGTTTGCAGCACATCCCGCGACAGTGGGCCTCTAGTGTCGTCTGTGTCTTTCATGGCGGTGTTCTCCAAATGCTGGTGGAAATCTTAAACGCGGTACTCGTGCACGTGCCCATCAACGGCGATGCGGCTGATGGTGGCGAGATTGACGGAACGGGGCGCAGAGGCTTCCACATCCCACACGGGCAGCAAATGCGGGTGACGGGCTTTGCGCGTCTCTGCGCCCCGCTGAGCAGCTTCTGATGCCGCTTCGCCCTTCACGTGGAATTTGAGCTTGGCGGGCTGCACGCGCATCTCACGCAGGCTGCCGTCTTTCTTGGTGAAGATCACAGACACGAACCGGCCTTTGGCGCTTTCGATGAGCGCGCGTTTCTCAGCTATGTGCAGCGCTGCCCTTAGGCGGTCCATCTCTGCGTAGTCGCTCGGCGTCCAGCGGTCTTTGCACTCAAGGCAGAGAATGGCGTCATTGAGCCGTCGGACCTCTTCGCTTTCCGTGGCACGCTTCAAAGCGTCCTTTGCTTCCCTCCATGCGTCCTTCAATGCCAGGCGCAAAGTGGACCTGGTGACAAACCCACCGAATTTGCTGCGGACGATTTCCCAGGCACGGCGCATGATTGCGGAAAGATTGTAGGTCATGGCAATTGCTGCTTTCACACATCTGTTTTGATATGTTAGATATAGATATCAGCACTTCACATGTCAATACATGTGATATCAAAAAAGATATATGAGGTATCAAATAGATGCTTGGAGAGCAGATTAAGGCGGCTAGATCACTTGTTGGATGGCACATAAAGGACTTGGCTGAGGCTTCTGGGGTAAGCGTGCCGACGGTCCAGCGAATGGATTCGGCGGTCGGTCCTGCCCCAGGCAGAAATGAACCCGTGATGGCAATCCGAAAAGCCCTCGAATCCAAAGGCATTCAGTTTCTTGATAACGGTGAAGTTGCTGGCGGGCCGGGGGTAGCGATAAAGCGGGCTGAATAGCGGACGGCCAGCTGGATGATTGCTGCGCTGCTGATAAGGTCTGCTTTGAGCCATACCTCCCGGATACTGCGCCGCGCTCGAACGGCTGCTTACAGAAATAGGTGTACTCCTAAACGTCCTGTCGAAGTCATGCGACGATCCGACTAACGGGAAGTTCCCATCTTTTCGACGTGTTCGAGGATCATATGTGCAGTAGGGGCAAAAAGGGGGTGCACTGCAGATGGTAAGGTCTGGTCGAGCGGCAACCAGAAGAAAGTAAATGTCAGCCCGTCCTCTGACGGACTACCCTCAGCCTTATGATCCCAGCGGTCGGGTAATTTATCGTTCGCCCAGAGGATCGAGATCGACCACATGTTAATCTCCAGTGGGCCGTCCTCGTTGGGGCCGCCACCGACAACGCGCTTCCAGGTGCCGACAGGCTCCGGAACAGCGTCAAAATGCAGACCAGACTCCTCGGCGAGTTCGCGCAATGTTGCCTCGCGCATTGTCTCGCCTGGCTCAACGGTACCCTTGGGCAATTGAATACCAGCAACCGGATGCTGGAACACGAGCAGCTCGGCCATACCATCCTTTTGCCGCGTAACGGCAGCAAGCGCCTTCCAAACAGTTTTCATGGCCGGAGTTATGAAGTGTTCAGCACCAACACTCCAGTAGCACGACAGGGAAGCGTGAAGGATGGCAAAGCGGACGGAGCAGACGTTACCAAAGGTGAATCGAACGTCTGCTTTTGTGCATTTC
>ERZ1740068.137-NODE-137-length-46836-cov-5.702080_pt1 | contig 46836 bp, 48 predicted proteins | sample MGYA00581735_ERZ1740068 | MGnify/ENA primary metagenome ERZ1740068 (study PRJEB43018, sample SAMN04849740) | marine metagenome | isolation source: floating plastic debris | place: Pacific Ocean | collected 2008-08-30 | study: EMG produced TPA metagenomics assembly...
ACGTCCGCGCCAAAGCCCATGGCAGAGCCCTTTCCGCGCTGCGCAATGATCTTGTCGAGACCCGCAAATGCGCCGCCACAGATAAAGAGAATATTGGTGGTATCAACCTGCAGAAACTCTTGCTGCGGGTGCTTGCGTCCGCCCTGGGGCGGGACCGCGGCGACTGTACCTTCCATAAGTTTCAAAAGCGCCTGCTGCACGCCCTCGCCCGACACATCGCGGGTGATCGACGGATTTTCAGACTTGCGGGTGATCTTGTCGACCTCGTCGATGTAGACGATGCCGCGTTGGGCACGCTCCACATTGTACTCGCTGGCCTGCAAGAGCTTGAGAATGATGTTTTCGACGTCCTCACCCACATAGCCCGCCTCGGTGAGCGTGGTGGCATCGGCCATCGTAAAGGGCACATCCAGGATCCGCGCCAGCGTCTGAGCCAGCAGCGTCTTACCGCAACCGGTGGGTCCGATCAGCAGGATGTTGGATTTCTGCAGCTCAATATCGCCGGCTTTCCCAGAGTGGTTCAACCGCTTGTAATGGTTATGGACGGCAACAGAGAGAACGCGCTTGGCCATAGCCTGCCCGATGACATAATCATCCAGCACGTCACAGATCTCACGCGGTGTCGGCACACCTTCTGAGGACTTCAGACCGGCCGTTTTGGTCTCTTCACGGATGATATCCATGCAGAGCTCAACGCATTCGTCACAAATGAATACGGTTGGTCCGGCAATCAACTTTCTGACTTCATGCTGCGACTTTCCGCAGAAACTGCAATAAAGCGTATTCTTACTATCGCTGCCTGAACTGTTCGCCATGTTTCAACCTCTGAAAGCAAAGCCGGTATGCACGTTCTCACCGTTTTGCCGCGTTTCTCTCCGTCTTGTCGTCAGCTTAGGACAGGCCTCAGGGCATAACAACGCCAAAATGCCCGCAACTCGCCGCATCAAATTTGGCGCTCTGGTCGCGCGCCAAACGCTTTATTCTTCGTCATCCTTGGCTCGGTTTTCGACGATATCGTCAATAAGGCCCCAATCCTTTGCGTCCTTGGCATCCATGAAGTTATCGCGTTCCAGAGCATCCTCAACTTTTTTGAGGGTCTGGCCGGTGTGCCTCACGTAGATCTCATTGAGCCTGCGCTTGAGTTTCAACGTCTCTTCGGCGTGAATCATAATGTCCGTGGCCTGGCCCTGGTAGCCACCGGATGGCTGGTGCACCATGATTCGGCTGTTGGGCAGAGAAAAGCGCATGCCCTTCTCGCCGGCCGTCAGCAAGAGAGATCCCATGCTGGCTGCCTGGCCCACCACGAGGGTCGAGACCTTTGGCTTGATGTACTGCATCGTATCGTAGATCGAAAGCCCGCTTGTCACCACACCGCCTGGGCTGTTGATGTACATCGAGATTTCTTTCGACGGGTTCTCCGCCTCAAGGTGCAAAAGCTGCGCAACAATCAGGCTCGACATACCGTCATGGACCGGCCCGCTGAGGAACACGATCCGCTCTTTTAAGAGCCTGGAAAAGATATCATACGCCCGTTCTCCACGGCTGGTTTGCTCAACCACCATCGGGACGAGGGTGTTCATGTAAACGTCATAGGGATCCTTCATAGAGACCTGCCTGTCTGTGATTGCTGATACTTAGCGATCAGGTGCTAAAAGAATCTTAGTCCCGCGCCCATGGCACTGCAAGGCCGCCCCATTGGATTTTCCTCTCGCGCGGGGCTGCTGCTGCAAAAAATAGTATATTAACAGGTCATTAACGCCGCAAAGCTGCGTGAAAATGCGATCAAAACATGGGGTTACTTTACGCGTTGCTATGCGACCTGATTTTTGGCGCTCTCAAAAACGTTACAAAATTCTTGCCGTGCTTTGTTGCGCAAGGATCGCACTGAAGGTGTTGCGTGAAGTGTAACATTGGATAGACATATGAATGTACTTCATAGGTTTACATTCAGGTCACCGCCCCAATGACTGTTATTCTTGATCGCCTCCGAGACATTTCTCTTCAAGAGGCTTGGCAGGTCGGCTTTGAGGGGCACCCCATCACCCTGTCAGATCGCGCCGCAGGCTGCATCACCAAAAGCCGCGATGCCTTTGAGCGCCTTTTGAACAGTGAGACGCCCCCTTACATGTACGGCTCAACAACGGCCCCAGGCGCACGGGCCAAAGTGAAACTTTCGGTCGAAAGCCAAGAGGAGCTCGTGCGCATTCAAAACCTCTGGGCATCGCGCGAGATCGGCATGGGGCGCAAGATGGTGCCGGATCACGGCGTGCGTCTGATTTTAATGGCGCGCGTGGCGAGCTACATTGAAGGGCATGTCGCAGTCAGCTTGCCTATGGCGGAATGGGTTGCGGGGCTGACGCACCAGCCACCCCGCCCTTTGCCGCTTGAGGCGGCGACAGGACCCGGCGAAGTCATGCCGCTCAGTTGCATCTATCCAAACGAGATGGGCATCACCTTGCGCGCAGGTGAGATCATGGCGCTCTATAATGGATCGCCCTGTGCCACGGGTCTGGTTCTGGATGCGGCCTTGACGGCTCGGCGCAGGTTCGACCTCATTCACCGCATCATGGCGCTCGCGGTCGAGGCTGTCGGCGCGCCGCTGGAGGCCTATGATCCCACCATCGCCACGGTGTCCACGGATCCGCATATGGCCTCCGCCATTCAAACACTGAACGCGCACCTGCACGATGTTCCCCGACAGAACCGCCTGCCCCATCAAGCCCCGGTCAGCTGGCGCATTCTGCCCACGATCCTGGCGGCTCAGTCGCATGCCGTTGCCCATGCAGAAGAAACCGCGCTCAACGCCATAAGGTCCGTGGCGCAAAACCCGCTCTTTGTGCCACCAGATGCGGAGCACCCCGATGGGCGGGTCATTTCCACGGGTGGATATCACAATCAACAGGCCAGCCGCGCGATTGATGGGCTCAATGCCGCCGCGGCTGATATCTGTGTTCTGGCTGGCAAACAGACCGCGCGGTTGCTCGACGGGGCCGCGTTCGGCCTGCCAAAGATGCTGGTGGAGGAAGGTTCCGGCGTTGTAGGAACCGAGTTCCTGGCATGGACGCAGACCGGGCTGGGCGACCGAGCGCGGCTGTCGGCGATACCAGCCACCCTGCCCACGGGGTTGGAGGATCCCTGCGGCGCGCAGTCCGATGTCGCCTCTCCGGTTTTTCTGGCCTATGAAAGACATCTTGATGTGTCTGATGACCTGATGGCGTCTCTGGCCGTGCTATGCGTGTCTCTCATTCAGACTTATCGTTTGTCCTCGCGACGGCCGCCATCGGCGCTGCAGGCCTTTCATGATGAACTCGCGCGGCACGTGATCCCCTTCGACACCGACCATTTTGTCGAACTGGGGACGTCTCTGCGCAGTTTGAAATCCCTGCTTGCGGATGCAACCATCGGTCAGGGGCCCCTATCGCAATTGATTTCCAACGATGGAAACTAAAGCATTTCGACTTTACCTTGAGACATCAACGAAAGTCGAAACGCGTGCAACTTACGAACGTTAGACTGCGTTTCAAGAAAAGTTGTGATTCAAGTTTTTCTCGAAACGCTTTAGGTCATGTGTCCATACACTGACCGGTGAGGAACAGCACAGTGACATCACCCGCCATAACCCCCACGACGGCCGAGGACACCCAAACAATCCAAAGCATTGTCGATCAGACCGGCTTGTTTCCAGCCGATTTGGTGCCCGACCTTTTAGATCCGTTCCTGACAGAGCAAACAACGGAGTTTTGGCGCACAGCCCGCATAGCGCAGGAAATCGTGGGCTTTGCCTACATCGTGCCTGAGATGCTGGCCGAGGGAACGTGGAACCTGACCGCGATCGCCATTGCCCCGTCTCACCAAAGGTCAGGCACAGGCAGTGTCCTTTTGAACGCAGTCGAAGATCACTTACGCACCCTTCATCAGCGCATCCTGCTTGTGGACACGTCTAGCACCGAAGACTTCGAAATGGCCCGCGGCTTCTACATCCGAAATGGGTACAACGAAGAAGCGCGCATCCGGGATTTCTGGGCGGAGGGCGATGACAAGGTCGTCTTTCGCAAGGCTCTATAGTTTCACACGTCAAAGACGTGGCAACACCTCCCAATCAGGACGCTCGCGACACATCGTTCATGCGTTGAAGCAAGCACATAGGGGCGCGGCCACATGGCCTGCCCCCCTTAGGCACAGATGGCTTATGCTTTGTTGGTGTCCGTGTGCGGGAAGATAAAGTTCGCCATGTATTTGTGACCCGGCACCAAATAGTCGAACGGGAACTTGGCATAGCGCTTGTCGTGTGGCAGCAAAAGATCAAACGGGAACCGACCGTAGCGTTTGCCATGCGGCACCAGGAAGCCGAACGGGAATTTTCCATAGCGTACGGAATGCGACACCAGGAACCCAAACGGGAACTTTCCATAGCGTACGGAATGGGGCACCAGGTGATCAAAGGGGAATTTTGCTTGGTATCTGTCTTCCCCTGGGATCAACGCGTTTGTGCGCTCTTTTCCGTTGATGAGAAGCGGGAACGGCCAGGTCGCCATACGCCGTCCACCCGGCACGAGATGGCCAAACGGGAACTTTGCCTGGTACCTATTGTGGCCAGGGACCAGCAGTCCGAACGGGAACTTTCCATAGCGGACGTCATGCGAAACGAGGAAGCCGAATGGGAATTTGCCATAGCGCTTCTCGTGGGGCACCAGGTGACCGAAGGGGAACTTCGCCTGATATTTGTTATGGCCCGGGATCAGCAGGTCGAATGGGAAGCGTCCGAAACGCGTTTTGCCCGAGAGCAGCAGCCCAATCGGTTTATCGGCCCAGCGTCCATGGCGTTCGATCACGGCGCCTGAATAGGGCTTCCGGCGGCTAATCAACGGAATGGGCCAGTCGGCCATATGATACCTGTCGTCTGTCTTTGTGCCCAACCGTTTGGTCAGGAAGTGCCGGTGATCCTTCAGGACGCGAAATGACGGCGAACGAAACGTCTTTACAAACACCTCCTCGGTGACATCGCCCATGTCGGCCGCGCCCATTTCCGCCGTGACGCGCCGTGTGGTCTGCGCGACCCCAAGCGGCTTTGCGTCTGCACGAACCAAAAGAACCGCACCACCACCGGACATTTTCTTTTGATAGGCCTTTGCAGTTGCGTCCACGACGCCGTCAGCCGCAAGTGCGTCCGTCAGCCCTGCGGCACTGTCATAGACATCGACAATCTTGTCCGAAAACCGCTGTCGCGCCACAAGCTCAAACGCAACCGAGCGCGCCTGATCGGCACTGTCATAGTACCGTGTGATGATGTTCGTCATGGGACCTCCACCGGGTTTGGCTGTTGAACTGTGTCTTGTCTACGCGAGGGCTTCATGCGACGCGCCACCAAAGGGACCGCGACCACGACAGCCAGCACCAGACATGCTATTTCGATCGTGAAAACTACATTATAGGGCATATGCGCCTGACTTCCCGTGATAGCGCCGGGCGCAACCAGGATATCTCGGACAACGCCGGCCAGCGCGATGCCAACACCCGCGCAGGTGGCCTGAACAGCCCCCCACGTACCGATAGACAAACCCACCTGCCCCGAAGGCGCATTGCGAATTGTGGCCGTCAGGGTGGCATGACCAAAAAGACCTGCGCCCAATCCCGTCATCCCCGTGCCCACGATAAAGAGCGCAGGGCCAACGAACGCGGAGGCCAAGACGATAGCAGCAAAGCCTGGAACGCCGATTAAAGCGCCAATAACGGCAAGCCGCGCCGGATCGCCGCCCTGGCCTAGCGCGCGGGATGCAATGCCAAAACCAAGCAGCGTGCCAGCGGCCAAAAGCGCGGTCAGTTTGGTTGTCTGCGCCACGCTCAGTCCCAGCGCCTGACCGCCATAAGGCTCCAGCAAGACGTCAGCCATACCATAGCCAAACGTGCCAAGGCCAATGACCACGAGCAGGCGAACCATGCCTTTTTGCGCCACAAGGTTGGACCAGGCTGTTTTGAAGTGCTCTTGCGGGGCCGATTCCATTTCCCGCGCACGGGCAGGGTTTCGTGTTTCTTGCTTCCAGAGCGCGATGACATTCAAAATGATCGTCAAAACGGCGGATCCCTGGATCACCTGGATCAAGCGCCCTGGTGTGTAATTCTCAAGCAACGCGCCGTAGACAAGCGCGCTGACGACCATCCCCAAAAGGAGCATGACATACATCAGGCCAACAACTTTCGGGTGGTCTTCTTCCTTCACCAAATCGGTGGCCAGCGCGAGGCCAACGGTCTGGACGATGTGCAGACCCGCACCCACGAGCAAAAAGGCAAGTGCCGCCGATCCCAGCCCCACGAACCGCGGGGCATCGACGGCCTCGGCATATCCCGACAACACAAGGAGCGCGAAGGGCATCACGGCAAATCCGCCGAATTGATACATCGTGCCTTTCCAGATGAAAGGCACGCGCCGCCAGCCCAAAGCAGATTTGTGCGTATCGGATTTGAACCCGATAAAGGTGCGCAGCGGAGCAAATAGGAGTGGCAGAGCAAGCATCCCAGCGACCAGGGTGGCGGGCACAGCCAGCTCAACAATCATCACACGGTTTAATGTGCCCACCAGCAATACAAGTGCCATTCCAACCGTCACCTGGAACAGCGACAGTCGGATCAGTCGCGACAGTGGCACCTCCTCTGTGGCCACGTCCGCAAACGGCAGATAGCGCGGCCCGATGGACGCCAGTTTTCGTAGGGCAATGGTGCGATAAGAGATCATGATCCGTCTCAACAATCAGATCCGCGACCAGCGCAGAGCAGATTGCCGCATCTTACGTCGTTAAGCACGCGGGCAGTGCATCACTGCCCGCAGCGCAAAATCACTTAGTGCGTCTCAGTATACACGGCCTTGGTCACCGTGCCGTCAGGCAACGTCACCACAAGCTGGCGTGAGTCGTCATACCCCACCTTCGCAATACCTGTTTCGGTGCTAAGCGCTGCTGACGCATCTCCCGAACCCAACTCATTGCCAGAGAGGAAATCGCCGACCCAACCTGTGCTGCTGAGCACTGCAACGTGGACCGCAAACGATCCCACTGCGACGGCTGAAAGAAAGAGTGGAACGCCTACTGTCGGTTTTACGACAAGCCACATTTTCGCATTATTCATAACTGTACCCCCTTAGCCGAGCCAAGGCGTCGTGAACGCCGTAAGAACGTGAGCCAACAAGGCAATAAGCCCGAAGACGCGTGTGCCGTCGATAAGGTAGCTATGCACCTCTTCGGCCTCTTTGAGCGTTAGACCAGTGGGTCCAACTTTATCTGGATCGTCTGACATTTTCGATCTCCTACACATGTTAAGTTGAGGAGCAGAAAATGGCGGCGCGGAGAAACTCAAAGGATTCTGCCATATTCACGCATCCACGACTGATTTCTACGAAACACAGCCGATACTAAAAACTGTCCGCAAAAGTCGACAAAGTAAACTGTAAATTTGTCTTGACACTCTAATTTCCAATCTAAGGCGCAAATGCAACATCCCGCTATCGGGCACTGACGGATGGATTTCTCAATCATTCCAAAAGCAAAGCTTACGTCACGATGGCCGTCAAACGATGTGCACATATCTGAGGCAAACCCGCTCGGCTTGGTTACTAAACCCTTAAAAACATGGTGATTACGAATCATTGGCCTCCTATGGGGTGGCACGTTCGCATGGCAGAAGACTGTCACAAGTAAAGCCGTTAACGGGATCATCCAAGGTGTTCCTCTTCGCCTCAAAAGCCGATTCATCGAACGATGCGCATGAACTCCGGGAACGCATGTTTGTGCCCAAAGGATGCTCCAGGCACACCGGGCAACGCGACATCAGCCTATACCAAATGGTTTTCCCAACGACCGCGCGACGGCGTCTTACGCAGCCATCTGACGTCATCCAAAGCCTGCCATCCGACCGGGTTTTCCACCAAAGGCCCATGGCAAATGATCATGTGTTGACAGCCTCGGCCGAACCGCATCCTGTGAGCTGATGGAAGAAAAACGTTCTGTAGATGGGTTTGGCGCCGCGTGCCTCATTGGGTTTGCAAGCCTCTTGGCCTTCAACCAAGTCGTCATCAAGATCACCGGCCAAGGGTTCACCCCGGTTTTTCAAGCAGGACTGCGATCTGCACTTGGTCTTCTCTGCCTGCTGATCTGGATGCGGGCGTTTTCGATCCCCTTGGCCATGCCGCGCCGCGCCGTCTTCTGGGGCGTGGTGTCGGGTCTGCTCTTTGCCTATGAGTTTATCCTGCTCTTCATCGCGCTGGATCTGACCAGCGTGTCCCGCGCATCGATCCTTTTTTACACAATGCCAGTCTGGTTCGGCATCGCCGCGCATTTTCTTCTCCCCGGTGAGAGGCTGAACGGGACGCGCATACTCGGCATGGCGCTGGCGGTTTTTGGCATTGTCCTGGCGTTGGCGGATGGCAGCGGCCAAGGGAATCTCAAGGGCGATCTCTTTGCTCTGGCGGCGACCTTTGGCTGGGCCGGAATCAATCTGTTGGTGCGCATCACACCTTTATCTGATGTGCCCCCACAGAACCAGTTGCTCTATCAGCTGATCGTCTCCAGCATCGTGATGCTCGCCATCAGCCCGCTTTTTGGTGACCTTCTGCGCGACCCTCAATGGCTGCAAGTCTCCGGACTGCTCTTCCAAGGGATCTTCGTGGTGTGCCTTGGATACGTGGCCTTTTTCTGGCTGCTTAAACGCTACAAAGCCAGCGGCGTTGCCGCCTTCAGCTTCCTGTCCCCGGTACTCGCGGTCATCTTGGGCTGGGCCCTTTTGGACGAAGACATGACCCTGCAAGTCTGGCTCGCCCTGGCCCTGGTGGCCCTCGGAATTTACCTCGTGAACCGACGGGACAAATCGAGAGGGTAGTCTTGGGAAGAGCGAACCTTACAGGTTTGGGCGCTGCGCTTTAGACCCATACATCGGCCGGACCCGCTCGAGATCCGCCGCCACCCTAAAGACAGAGACATCATCAAACGTGCGCCCGACAATCTGAACACCCGTAGGCACGCCGTTCTTGGCAAACCCACTTGGCACGCTCATCACCGGGCAGCGGCTCATCATGTTGAAGGGGTAAGTCATGGTCCAACCCCAGACCGGGTGCACATCCACCCCGTTGATCTGGCATTGATCCACGCCCGGATCGTAATCAGCCGGAACGGCAGGGAGGGGCATCGTCGGGCAGATGAGGGCATTGTGGCCCTCAAGGATTGGCCCGAGTGTTGCGTACATTTCATTCAAGACATCCATCGAGGCCAGAAAATCGGTCGCGGTCGTGGTTTGACCGAATTGAGCGAAAGACCTTGCATAATTGGTCATTTCTTCCCTGTGACGCGGCAAAAGCGCGGCCAATGAATTGCCAAAAATGTGTCCCAAGTAATTCGAGGCCGCCGTCAACGTGGTGAGCGTCCAGCCCAGGTCAACCTCCACAACCTCGGCCCCCAGGTCACGCAGCATGGCCAGCGTCTCTTGCGTGTTCTGAACCACTTCGGGGTCGACCTCGAAGTAACCCAGATCCATCGAATACGCGATTTTCCAGGCTTTGATCGGCTTCAGCTCTTTGGGAATAGAGAGCTTCGGGCGGATCGAGGCGATATCCTTGGGATGCGGTCCGGCCATGACATTGTGCATCATCACCAGATCATCCACGCTGCGCGCCATCGGCCCCTCATGACAGTAGACATCGAGGTTGAACGGAGAGTCCTCCGGCACCCGGCCATAGGGCGGTTTGAACCCAAGCACGCCGCAACAGGACGCAGGCATGCGAATAGATCCCCAGATGTCGGATCCGTTGGCAATCGTCGTTGTCCCCGCCGCCAGCGACCCGCCTGCCCCGCCAGAAGATCCCCCCGTCGTGAACTCCGGGTTCCACGGGTTTCGCGAGACGCCCCATAGCCGGGAATGCGTGACCCCCGCGCAGGCAAATTCGGGCGACGTCGATCGCGCATGCACTATGCCGCCTGCCTTCATCAATCGCTCAATGCTCAGCGACGTTGATGTATCAATCGCATCCTTGAAAACGAGCGACCCGGCCGTGGTGCGCCTGCCCTTGATCTTGTTTTCATCTTTGACGGCAAGCGGTAGCCCCTCTAACGGCCGGACCCGCGCGACCGGCCTTGCATATTTGGCCTCCGCCTTTTTCGCCTGCTCCATAGCCTCGTCAAAATACGTATCGGCAAAAACATTGATTGTGGGCTCAACAGCTTCTGCCCGGTCAATGACGGCCTGCATCAATTCAACGGGCGAGAGCTTGCGCGCCTTGAAGAGCGAAACCGCTTCGCTGGCCGTCATGTAACAGAGATCTTCATCGCTCATCGTCTGGCGTTCCTCTATCGGCGGGTGTTTTTCTTCATCGGATGGGGCACACGTCGCTCAAGCCTCCCAAGTCACCTGCCCTCCGCAGAGCGTCAAAGCGGCCCGCGCTTGACCTATATCTTCTGCAGACGTGGCTTCGAGATCGCGATCCATGATCACAATGTCGGCCAAATTTCCGGGCTTAAGCGTGCCCAGCCGGTGATCTTCGTGCCCGGCATAGGCACCTCCGGCGGTATAGGCATGCAAAGCCTGATGCAGCGTCGAGGCATGATCGTCATAGGTACCATTCCATGACCGCCGTAGCATTGCGGCCTTGATGCTGCGCATCGGATTGATGTCTGCCACCGGCCAATCGGAGGCAAAACAAATCGGCGTGCCTTGCGCGCGCAGATCATTCATCGGAAAGGCCCACGGCCAACGCGCTTCGCCAACGCGGCTCACCCAGGGCTTCAACGGGAAGTCCATCGCGCCCGGTGGATGCGAAGGCTGCATGGATGCCACCACTCCCAACTCCTTGAACCTTGGCAGGTCGGCAGGGTTCAGCAACTCGATGTGCTCAATCCGGTGCCTTGCATCCCGCACGCCATTGGCCTTTTGCGCCGCCTCATACCCATCGAGCGTGTTGCGAATGGCCCCGTCTCCGATGGCATGGACGGCGATTTGAAACCCCAGCTTGTCGGCCTCCGTCGCAATGGCGCAAAACCGCTCGGGCGAATGCAACAGATCCCCGCGCCAGCCAGGCGTATCGGCATAGTCATCCACCAACACAGCGGTAGAGCTGTCGATCACCCCATCCATGAACACCTTCACGCGTTTTGAGCTGAGCTTATCGGTCGCAAATTCCTCGCGCAGCGCGGCAGCCTCAGAAAGCGAAGCGATGTCTTTATCAGGCGTCAGGTGAAACGGAATGTCGGTTCGGCACAGCAGCGCGTCCGCTGTCTCAATCTCACGTAGAAGCTCAAGCTGATAGCGGTTGCCATCCATGTTATGCAGGCTGGTGAACCCGTAAGAGGCACAAAGCTGCAATCCCTTTTTGAGCACGTCGATATCTTCTGCGCGCGCCTCAGGCGAGACCTCAGTTGGCGGGTCAATACCCGCGAGCCCGAGCCCTTCACGTCCACCCGAAGACCGCAGGGCCATCACCGGATCCATCGCTCCGTGCTCGCGGAGCTCACCCGACGCCGTGCCGTCCGCCGCCATGACAAGTTCGCTGCCCACCGGCGTCTCAAGGCCATTCAGAATGCCAGCACGCTCCAAGGCAATGGTGTTGGCCCAGGCGGTATGATGGTCGCCCGAGACGAACACAGCTGGCCGGTCGCTCAAAGCCTCGTCCAACATCTGCCGCGTCGTCGCGACCCCGTCGCCGAAGAGGTTGTAATCAGCCTGTTTGCAAATCAGCAGCGCCTCATCGGGGTTGTCCTTGGCATAGGCCTGCAGCTTCTGCCGCAGCGCCGGCAATCCTTGCACGCCGTCCAGCTGCAAAAAGCGCAACCCAAACGCGCCCGCGAAAAGATGCAGATGCGCTTCCGTCATGCCGGGCATCACGGTCGCCCCCTGGGCATCGATCCGCCGCGTTGCCGGCCCCGCCATGTCGCGGATCTCTGCATTTGATCCCGCGGCAACGATGAGCCCTCCCGATATCGCGATCGCCTCTGGCCTGGGGTGGGCCTCGTCCATCGTCAAAACCCGACCGTTTTCAATAATGCACTCTGCGCTTCTCATCTTTGAGCCTTTGCGTCATGTCGCGCGGTCGCCTGGGCAACCGCATCATCAAAGAGCATGTCGACCCAAGTTGCGACATCCTCTCGAAGCCTGTCGTAATGTGCCTCAATCGTCATGCCGTCATCCTTGATGAACTCAAAGTACCGCGCCGTCCAAAGATCGTAGACCATCTGCGCGAGGAAGTCGTAATCGGCGGGCCGCTTGCTGCGCAGCACAAGCGTGTAGTCTCCCAGATAGGCCCTGATCAGGCGCAAGAGAGCCAAATCCGACTCGGCAAACTGCCGTTGAAACTCTGTGCCCACGCGCCGGATATTGGCGGACTCGGCATAGCGCCAAACCCGCTTGCCCGCGATACGCATCGTGTTCTCTGTCAGCTCGCACAAGAGCCGCGTCAGGATAACCACGAAAGGCTGATCCTCTCTGGGGCGCTGCGCCAGATGCTCCACGCGCACCCGCGCCGTGCCTTCAAAGAGCAACGCACTGAGAATATTTTCCTTTGATCCGAAGTAATTGAACACGGTGGGCGGCGACACGCCCGTGTTCTCCGCAATCTCGACCATCGTCGTTGCATCAAAGCCGTTATCGTTAAAAAGCCGGCCGGCGACGCTCAGAATATCCTGCCGTCGCTGGGCTTTTTTGCGCGAACGCAAACCCGTTTCAGGCGTTTCATCCTTCGAAAGCGGATCCGAGAGATCGCTCAAAATTTACGCCCCCAGTTGGTCACTGAAAAATATTTTAGTGCACTAAAAGTTTTTTGTTGACGCAAGGGGTGTTGTCAATACCAGTATTGGGCATGCGAGCCTGAGGTGGTGACAAAACGCATGATCGAAATTGAAAATGCCACGAAGACTTTTGGATCCGGCGACGCCGCCTTCACCGCGTTATCGGACGTTTCTGTCACCATCGCCAACAATGAATTCTTCACGCTTCTGGGGCCGTCGGGCTGCGGCAAGACCACGCTTCTGCGTCTGATCGCAGGCTTTGAGCCGCCAACCATGGGCGCAATCAAGCTCGACGGCAAAGACATCACGCGCCTGCCACCCAACCAGCGGCCCGTAAACACAGTGTTCCAGAGCTACGCCCTTTTCCCGCATATGAGCGTGGCGCAAAACATCGCGTTCGGTCTTCAAATGCAGGGCAAATCCAAATCGGAAGTGGCCGCCACCGTCGATGAGATGCTGCGCCTCGTGCGGATGGAGCCGATGCGCGATCGCCGCACATCCGAGATTTCCGGCGGCCAGCAACAGCGCGTGGCCCTCGCCCGCGCCCTGGCGCCCCATCCCGAGGTTTTGCTTCTGGATGAACCGCTCTCGGCTCTTGATTTGAAACTGCGCAAGGAGATGCAGATCGAGCTCAAGCGTCTGCAGCATGAAACCGGGATCACCTTCGTCTTCGTCACCCACGATCAGGAAGAAGCGCTGACAATGTCGGACCGGGTCGCGGTAATGAGCGCGGGCAAAATCCTGCAAATCGGGCGGCCGCGCGACATCTATGAAAGCCCGGCGGAACGCTTTGTCGCCAACTTTATTGGTGAATCAAACTTCCTCAATGCGACGCTCTCTGGTGAAACGGTGACGCTGGCGGCTGGCGGGGATTACGCCGTCAAACGCCCCGATGGCGTACATGACGGGACCGTCAGCGTGCTTGTCCGGCCGGAGCATATTGGCCTCAGCGCCAATGGTAGCGGGCTGCCCGCCACAATAGAAAACGTCGTCTACTCGGGCGAGGCCACGGTCGCCCATCTGGCACTGAGTTCGGGCGAAGAGATTAAGGCGCGGTTCTCAAACGCGCCCAATGGCGACGGGGCGCTGCCCGGCAAAGGTACTCATGTTTCCCTCGCGCTTGCACCGGGCGCCATAACGGTATTGCGAGACTGATGGCCGACACGCATGCATATCGATCAGGCGAGCTGGAACAGGAAGCCGAGCTCGCTGACACGCGACAAAGGTGGCTTTTGTCGCTTCCGGCCGTCGTGATTATCATGCTTTTCGCCGCCGGGCCCCTTTTGGTCATGGTGGTCTATTCATTCCTGACGCCCGGCGACTTCGGCAATGTGAAGTGGGAGTTCTCGCTAGATGGATGGAAGAACACTCTGGTCCAGAGGGACATTTTCGATGACACGCTGATGTGGGCCGATGCGCACCTGTCGATCTTCTGGCGCTCGTTCTCCCTGTCCGTCATCACCACGGTCCTGACGTTGATTTTTGGCCTGCCAACCGCTTGGTTCATCGCCACCCAGCCACCGGGCCGTCGGGAAATCTGGCTCTTCCTCGTGACGGTACCGTTCTGGAGCAACCTTCTTGTGCGGACGATCGCCATTCAGGAGCTGATCCGCAACGAAGGCGTGATTAATCTGGTCCTGCTCAAGATCGGCATCATCACGGAGCCCATCCAGATGATGTTCACCGATTTCGCCATCGCCTTTGGCATGACCTATGTCTACCTGCCGCTCATGGTCCTGCCGATCTATGCGGCCATTGAGAAACTGGATTTCCGCCTCGTCGAGGCCGCCCATGATCTCTACGCCAGCCGCATGGCCGCCTTCTGGCAGGTGATCCTGCCGCTCATCAAACCGGGGATCATCGCGGGTTCAATTCTTGTTTTCATCCCGTCGCTCGGTGCCTACGTCACGCCGCGCGTGCTGGGCGGCGGTAAGAACCTGATGTTCGGCAACCTCATCGAACTGCAGTTTGGCGCAGGCCGCAACTGGCCTCTCGGCGCGGCTCTTTCACTGATGCTGATGGCGGCGGTGATGGTCGCGCTCATCTACTATGTGCGCGTCACCTCGCGGGAGAAGGCCGATGGTTGAGGCCACCACAACCCAAGTGGAGCAATCCGCCGCAAAACCACGGCCCAAGCGCGGCCCGAAAGGGTATTCTCTGCGCACCCTGCCCGGCTTCACCTTCGTCGCGCTCTTCACGATGATCGTGCTCTACGCACCCATCTCAATCCTCGTGATATTCTCATTCAACGAAGGCGACAGCCTCGCCATCTGGGAAGGCTTCTCGCTGCAGTGGTACGCTAAGGCCGCGGCCAACGAACAGGTGCAGGAGGCCGCGATAAGGTCCCTCTATCTGGCCTTCATTGCCTCCACGATCGGCACGATCGCCGCCACGATGGCCGCCCTGGCGACGACAAGAACGCGCCGCTTTACTGGGAAAACAATGATCTATGCCCTGATCAATCAGCCGCTCATGGTGCCGGAGATCGTCACCGCCGTGGCGCTGCTCATCGTGTTCGCCGCGATCAAGGTCGCAACAGGGCACAACTCGATGATCTACCTCATCGTGGCCCACACTGCTTTCTGCATTCCATTCGCCTACCTCCCGATCCGCGCCCGTCTTGAGACGATGGACAACTCGCTCGAGACCGCCGCGCGGGATCTCTACGCCTCCGCCTGGCAGACGTTCCGCATGGTGACCCTGCCCAACATGTGGCCGGGGATCATCGCGGGCATGATGCTGTCCTTTGTGATTTCGCTCGACACCGTGGTCATCACCGAATTCGTCAAATCCGCCGGGCAAGACACGCTGCCCACCTACATGCTGGGCCAGCTGCGCCGCGTGGTGACGCCCGAGGTCAACGCAATCTCAACCGTCATTCTGTTTTCCGGGGCCATTCTGGTCGCCCTCTTCTTCCGCCTGACACAACGCAAAGGCTGACAAGCCAGCCATGAGAGCTGGTGTTCCACAAATGAAACAAAACAAGGAGACACGATATGAAACATCTGACCCTGACAGCATCCGCTCTCGCGCTCTGCGCCAGCGGGGCCATGGCCCAAGAGCTCAACATCTACAACTGGGGCAACTACACCAACCCGGATCTGATCACGAAGTTCGAAGAGGAAACCGGGATCAAGGTGACCATCACCGACTACGACAGCAATGATACCGCACTGGCCAAGGTAAAGGCGGGCGGGCACGGCTTTGACATCGTGGTGCCGTCGCATTCCTACATTCCGATCTGGATCGGCGAAGGGCTGCTCTTGGAAACCCGCCCGGACGAAATGGAGAACTTTTCCAATGTGGCGGACGAATGGGTGGATGTGTCCTGGGATCCGGGCCGCCATTACACTGTGCCATGGCAGTGGGGCACAACCGGCGTGGTGGTGAACACCAAATACTATGACGGCGACATCAACACGTCGTCGATCTTCCTCGATCCGCCCGAAGAGCTGGTGGGCAAGATCAACGTGGTCCCGGAAATGGGCGACGTGATGACACTGGCGATCCTCTATCACGGCGGGGAGCCCTGCACGGGCGACAAAGACGTCCTGCGCAAGGTGCGTGACACCCTGGTCGACGCCAAGGAAAAGTGGCTCGGCATGGATTACGGCAACCTTGAGAAATTCGCCAAAGAAGATCTCTGGGCTGGTGTAAACTGGAACGGTTCCACATTCCGCATGCGTTTGCAAAACGAGAACATCGCCTACGGCTATCCGAAAGAGGGCTTTGTGCTCTGGATGGACTCGGTCGCGGTGCTAGCCGATGCGCAGAACGTAGACGAGGCCAAAGCTTTTCAGAACTTTGTGATGGATCCCGAAAACGCGGCTCTGATCTCTGAATTTGCGCGCTATGCGAACGGCATCAATGGGTCTGAGCCCTTCATGCCCGCCGACATGAAAACGGCACCGGAGATCGTGATCCCCGATGAGCTGAAGGCCGCAGGCCACTTCACCGAAACATGCGCGCCAGAGGTGCAAGAGCTTTACACGCGCAGCTGGACAGATCTGCAGAAGTAATATCGCCCTGGGGCGCGGGTCTCTCGCGCCCCTTCTCTCACCATGAAGAGCTACAAGAATTCCGAGCCCACGCCGCCGATCATGCAGGGCGTGCCGGTGAAGCCTGAGTTGCGCGTCACACCCGGCAGCTATGATCAGCCGCCCTTCAATCGCTGGGCTTTCCAGAACATGCGCATGATCGCCCGCACCTCGGATGTGCGGCGTGGCGACAGGGTTTGGGACATGCCAAGCCGCATATCCGACTACGACGATGTGGTCTTTGACCTGCACTCCGGCTCCACCACCTGGGCGCAGATGCTCAATGACACCTACACCGATGCCACTCTCATTTGGCATGACGGTCAGATCATTTGCGAGCAGTACTTCAACGGCATGTCCCCGCGCTCTCAGCACATCGTTTTTTCGATGTCCAAGAGCCTTACCTCCACGGTGGCCGGGTGTTTGATCGAAGACGGGCTTCTCGATCCATCTGCCCCCGTGATCGACTATGTGCCTGGCTTGGCGACGACAGCCTGGAACGGTGCAACGGTTCAGCAGGTTCTCGACATGACCACCGGCGCGGTCTTTGACGAAACCTACGAAAACCCCAAGGCGGATGTCTGGAAGCTCGACGTAGCCATGGGCATGCGCGCGCCCGACCCGGGCGAGAGTGAAATCACAATATGGGAGCTCATTCAGTCTCTCCAAAAGACCGATGCCGCGCATGGCAGCCGGTTTGCGTACCGGTCGATTGAAACAGAAGTGCTCTCCACGATCATGGAATATGCCAGCGGTCAGCAGTTTGTGCCCATGATGTCAGACCGTCTTTGGGCACCTATGGGGGCCGAGGAAGACGGGTTTTTCATGGCCGACGCTGCCGGGTTTGCCCTGTCTGACGGTGGCTTTTGTGGCTGCCCGCGCGACCTTGCCCGCTTCGGACGCCTGATGCTGGAAGACGGCATGCGCGACGGGGCACGGATCATCCCGCAAAGCTGGATCGATGACGTGCGCGGCGGAAGCCACGGGCTCTTCAACGATCTGGGGCGCGAGATTTTTCCCAACGGGCGCTATCGCAACATGTTCTGGATCCCCGATCAGGACCGCCCCGCGCATCTCTGCCTCGGCATCCACGGGCAGCACATCTATGTCGACCCAAAGCGCGGCATCGTCGCGGTGAAGCTCTCAAGCTGGCCCACCGCGCTCACCGAGGACGGCTTTCTGATGCACTGGCTCAAAGGGGTGGACGCCATCATCGCAGAACAGGGATAGGCCATGTCAGACGATCTTCTCTACATCACAGCCACCGAGGCACTGCAGCGTTTTGCCGACAAATCCCTGTCGCCGCTCGAGCTGCTGGAGGCCCAGATCGCGCGGGCCGAGGCCACGGCAGAGACGGTCAACGCATTCACCTATCCGTATCTCACACTTGCTCCAGCCGAGAAGCTCGTGGCCGATTTCGGAGTGCCCGATGAACTTTGGAAACCCGTACGCGCCACCCCGCCAGACACGGAGGGACTGCTGCTGTGATGAAGCTGTCCCACTTGCCAGAGCCCGAGTTGAAGTTCGGTCAGGCGCATCGCCACGTCGATATTCTGTTCGGCCTTATGGACTATGGACCTCTCGATGCAGGAAAGACTGGCGCGCCGACCTCCGTACGGGTCGGCCTGATTGGCGACACAGAAACGGTGGAGGGGACTCAAGGGTGGTTTGCGCGCTGCGCCGCAGGCATCGACGGTAAGGCGGACAGCAGAACTTCACGTTTCCCGCATTCGGTTTAAAGCTGTCGCAACCAATTCAAGGTCGAACGCGCCGCGCACCGTGAGCTGACACTATCAGAGCGGAAAGTGTTTAAAGTAGACGTAAATAGACGGTGCTAGTTGACGAAATCGAGCGAATTTGAAGCAAACGTAAAAAGACGCAATTTGGCGGCAAGCAGCCTAAAATGGGTAGTCAAAAAGGTGGCTAAATTCTATGCTTTTTATTCTAAATTACTGATTATAAAATATAAATTACCAATCAATGATGCACCGGAGGAGAACAACCTAGAACCTGTTGAGTGCGACCGGTTGCTTTCAGAATAAGAGAATTGGATGGATATTCTCAACGGGTCGCTTGAGGTTATCCACAGGCTTGAGGCGTTGGCTCAGGGTGACGATGAGCCCCTCCAAACTTCATCAGCCGACCTGCCGGAGCCGTCACCATGAGACGGGCGGGCGACCTTAAGAATGAAGCGAACAAAGCGTTCACGTACCCTATGTCCAAAACTAAGTCTTCAAATCGAGGCGCGCGGAGGGCGATTTCGCCTCTTACCTTCAGGCTCACTCTGGAAGAACGCGCCCGCCTTGAAGAACTGGCCGCTGGTATGACACTCAGCACCTATGTCCGCGCCTGCGTGTTTGGTCAGGAAGCCAAACGCCGCAAAAGGCGTCCCAAAGTTACTGTCGCAGATAAAAGCGATCGCCGAAGCATTGGCGCTGCTCGGTCAGTCCCGGATTGCCAACAACCTAAATCAGATCGCATATCAAGCCAATATCGGCGCGCTGGAGATCAATCCGACGGAACGGGAACAGATTGAAGAAGCCTATGCGCATATCGTTGCAATTCGGGCGCTGCTTGTCTCCGCGCTCGGCAAATCCAAATGATCTTGGAATGCAACACGCGAGGCTACGGCGCTGAACTGGCGCGGCATCTGCTTAATCCAGTCGATAATGACCATGTGTCCATGCATCTGCTGGATGGATTCATCGCCGATGATCTGGCGGGCGCGTTTGCTGAGGCGGAAGCGATCAGCCAAGCCACACAGTGCCAGAAGTATCTGTTTTCTCTGTAACTCAATCCGCCTTTGGATGCGTCTGAATCTGAGGCGGAGTTTGAAGCAGTGATTGCGCACGCTGAAGAACGACTTTGCCTCAAAGGCCAGCCCCGCGCTGTTGTCTTCCATGAGAAGAACGGGCGGCGACATGCGCATGTGGTTTGGTCGCGGATTGATGCCTCGAGCATGAAGGCGATCAACTTGCCGCACTTCAAGCGCAAACTCATGGGGCTGTCGCGCAAGTTGTTTCTCGAGCTCGGCTGGGACATGCCAGCGGGGTATCGGGATGCCGACAAGCGGGATCCCTTCTGCTATTCACGCGAAGAAGCGGGACAGGCCAAACGGGCGAAGCGCGATGCAGTCGCGCTCAAACGCATGTTTGCAGAGTGCTGGGCAGGTTCAGATACTGGCACGGCCTTTGCGGCGGCGCTCAAAGACAATGGATTTATCCTAGCACGCGGAGACCGGCGCGGGTTTGTGGCGGTCGATGCCGATGGGAAGGTTTGGTCGCTGTCGCGCTGGCGCGGGGTCAAAACCCGCGCGCTGCGTGATCGCTTGGGCAAGCTGGAAGACTTGCCGTATGTCGAGCAAGCCCGGCAACTGGCCAAAGACTTCCGCGACCCTCAAAGCATCCCGCCTAACTCGGAGCGCGAAGCCTGTCTCAAAGAGCTGGTCAAAAGACAACGCGTAGAACGTGCGGCGCTGATTGAGGCTCAGCAGCAGCGAATGGCTGAGGAATTGCGTGCGAGACCCAAAGGTCTGCGCAAAGCCTTTCTCTGGGTGACGGGTCAACACAAAGCTTTTATCACGCGCTGTGAAGAAGAGGCACGGGCCGCCAAATTGCGCGATGCTGCGGAACGGCAGGCGATGATTGAACGTCACATTGCACAGCGTCGTGCATTTGAGCTTGAGATCGGTCTCAGCCGCCCGCATCATGCAGCCGCGCAATCCGATGCCCGTCAGCGCCTTGTTGAGCAAGATCGGAAGCACGGGCCGAGCAAAGCCGATGTGCTGGCCAATCCAGCATGCGTGCTGGAGACCATTTCCCATCACAAGGCAGATTTTTCTCGGGCCGACGTGATGCGAGCACTGGCGAATCACATAGATGATCCGGCTGCGCTCTCCAAAGCCACAGCAGTTGCGATCAAATCAGACCGCTTGCTTGCCCTGCCAAGTGATTGCGTGCCGCGTTACACCACGCAGGGCTATCAGGTTGCTGAGACAAAGCTCCGGAATGCAGCCGCTGGATTGGCAAACTCAAAAGGTCCTGCGGTATCGCAAGGCAACATTGCTGCTGCTATGGCCAAACAGAACAAGGCAATGAAGCAGGCCTTTGGTGGTCAGCTGAGCGATCAACAGTCCTCGGCGATCCGCCATGTGCTGGGCAAAGTGCAGTTCGCGCAGGTCGTTGGCCTTGCAGGCGCGGGCAAAAGCACCATGCTCGCTACAGCAGCCGATGCTTGGCAGCGACAAGGCATCAAGGTGCATGGCGCGGCGCTTGCAGGCAAAGCGGCGGAAGGCTTGCAGGAAAGCTCTGGTATCAAAAGCCGCACGCTCGCCGCTTTGGAACTCTCTTGGCAGAACGGGCATACGCCCATCGCGCGCGGCGACGTGCTGGTGATTGATGAAGCTGGCATGCTCGGTACGCGCCAGCTTTCGCGGGTCACAGCCAAATGTCAGGAGATCGGCGCAAAGCTCGTTCTAGTCGGCGACCCTGACCAGTTGCAGCCGATTGAGGCAGGAACACCCTTCCGCGATTTGGTGGACATTCACGGCGCTGCCAAACTCACCGAGATACACCGCCAGCGAGACGACTGGCAAAAGCAGGCCTCGCGCGATCTAGCGGAGGGCAAGGCAGATCAGGCTCTTCGAACCTACAAAGACAGGAAGGCCGTCAAACAGTCCGGTGATGTCTCTGAGGCGATGGAAGCGCTCGTTGAGCAATATGCGATGGATCATGCAGCGAGCGGTACTTCCGAGACACGCCTCGCTTTCGCCCACAGGCGTAAGGATGTGCATGTGCTCAATCAGGGCATCCGCAAAGCGCTGCGCGGCGAAGATGCGGATCAAGACGTGATGCTCACCACGGCCACGGGCAAACGCGCTTTTGCACCGGGGGACCGTCTTGTCTTTGGTCGCAATGACAAAGACCTGGGTGTGAAGAACGGCGTGCTGGGAACTGTAGAAGCCGCCAGTGATGGCGAGCTGCGGGTTTCCCTTGATGGCGATACGGACCGTCGTGTTTCCTTTGACCCGCGCGCCTACCAGCGCTTCGATCATGGCTATGCGGTCACCATACACAAATCCCAAGGCGCAACCGTCGATGCTGCCTTTGTGCTCGCCTCGCGCTCTATGGACAAACATCTCGCCTATGTCGCCATGACGCGCCATCGCGACAAGCTGCAGATTTACAGCGCCCGCGAAGATGAGCCCAGATGGAACCGCCATCTGGATCGCGACCGTGCTCAGGCGCGCACTCGAGCAGGTCCGTCCCGTGGTCCTTCTATGGGGTTATGCAGAGACGCCGCGCCCGGAGTGCAGCTCCGGGCGCGATTTTTTTGGCTCATGAGATTTCACCAGCTTCCCTCTGAGCTCTGTTTCAACGTGATGCGCAATTACTTTTGCTGCGAAGTCCTTATCCATTCCTGAGGACTGCCGAAAGCGGTCGTTCAACGTGCGAATGCGGGCTGCGACCGCAGCATCGAAGACACCCGCTGAGCGTCTGGTATGGGCCGTGAGCGACGATTTCTGGTTTACTCCGCTATGACTGCTAAGCGGACTAACCGGACATTGAGGGTTGCTAGGTGCTGGTGTTCTGAAGGGCGAGTTCAAGCGGATCGCTTTCGCCTCGAAACCCAGCTCGACGATAAAACGGATAGCTATGCTCGCTCGGCCAAACGATCAAAAGCTCAAGATGCTCTTCATTCGCCCAGCCAATTGCGCGTTTGAGCAGTTGAGAGCCAAGACCACGCCCACGCAAGTCTTTGCGAACGAAAGTGTTTGTCAGATATCCCGAAGCGCCGGTTTCGCAGCTAGGTGAAAGCTCTTTGCGAACAACGCGTATTGTCAGCGCACCGGCAAGTTTCGGTTGATCGTCGATGCCCCAATGTATCGAGTCTCCAAGCGACTCTGACAATTGAAGCTGCTTGCAAAAGCTACGTTTGAACGAATGTTGCTCAGTTTGGGAAACTGTGGGGTCATCGCTTGCCTTCAGCAGCCATCGCAACTCTGCAAGCTGGTCGAAATCCGTCTGATTGTGGGCTCTGATCTGCATTCCAAAGGTTAACGCGCGCCTCAGCAGTTCGAAGGTGGAATGTCTAGATGGGGCTCTTGGCGGACTTTGCTGCTATCCGGGTCGACAGTTCGAAAATCGGCTTTGGTAATTGCAATACAACGAGATAGGCGGTTCAGAACTTCCGCATAAGGTCTCTCGAATTTTGAGAAGATGAAGCCATTGCGCTTTGGGACATGTGCTCCTTAGGGTGAGCACGTTATAGTAGAGAGCCATACATGCGCGTTCTGCTGATTGCCCTATCATTTTTGGTTTTGTTACTATTGCAATCCATGGCGAAGGCGGATGAGGCCGCGCAGGTTTAGGCGCTATTTGAACAAGGCAGTACGGATTTTGACTTCGCCCGCTTGAAGCTGCAGGCCGATCAGATTGTTGACCCAAGCTTGGACATCGAGGCTGAGCTTGCAAAAACTGATGCTACGGTGGCTGTTCTTGAACGCGCCATTATAATGACGCGGATGATCGCTCCAAGATGGAGGCCATCCGCCATTTCCTCTACCGCCCTGGTTAGTGGAACGAGGACCGCCCCTCCAGCTAGGACCATACCGGCCCTTTCGGCCAAGACCCGCGCGATCGCCTGCTATCCAACTACCTTGATGACCGTCGCGGCAACTGAGTGACCATGCCATTTCTCATGATCATCCTGGGCCAACGTCTGGGGTTAGACATGGTGCCTACCCTTAGCCCCAGCCCCCTTCCACCTCACTTGCCGTTCCAGGGCTTGAGCTTACTAGACAAAAAACCGTTCGCCACGGCCAGCTCCCCGATTTTGGCACGCAGGTCCCTGACCTGCTCCTCGCTAATTTTTGGGACTTTTTTTTGCCGCCGCGCGCAGATACGCCGGATGCACCTTCCAAAAACCCGCGCTTCCAACTATGGATCATCGCCGGGTGAACGCCAAACTGGTTTGCCACCTCAGCGACCACTTATTCACCTTTAGCGCCTCAAGCACCACCTGCGCCTTGACTTCCGGCCAATGGCTCTTTCGTTTCAACATCTCTGATCCCTTTCCAGTCGAATACCAGCAGACAACAAACTGTAGCTTACGCTAGGGTCCGATTTTTGGGAGGTGGCTCAGCAAAGGCCCGAAAATGCAGACTAATGTCTATGCTAAACAACTGGGATCGGGCCTTTTCAATGCGCGGATCAGCAACGATACTTCCCTATGGGCTGGCCACACAAAGCCAGTGACAGCCTGGCGTGGGCCATTCGCATTCTTGCGTAAACAGCTGGACATTCAGGCACTGTTTGCATGTAAGGAAAGGACACAGAACATGAAACTCATCACACGTAGAACAGCGCTATGTGCACTCGGGTCACTTCCACTGACATCCTACGCGTCCGGTCTCGCCACGCCCGCGATCGCCTCACAGCCCACCTCGCATGTCGTGAAGGCACGGGGGGTCAAGTTTGCGCCGTTGTTCCTCTACATCGACATCGGTGACGAAGTGCAATGGGAAAGCATGGCCTCGCACAATGTGGAAACCATCGACCCGATGGTGCCCGAGGGGCAGGAAAAAATCTTTACCGAATTGGGTGAGAACTTTTTCACTCCATTCACTGTCGAAGGCATCGTGATGTACAAGTGCACGCCCCATTGGGGCAACCGCATGGGCGGCGCGATTGTTGTCGGCAAACCGGAAGACCCGGTGGGCATCATTGATGGCTACATGGCGATCACGGAAACCGATAAAGAAACGCTGCCAGCGCGTGGTCTTCTCAAGAAACTGAAAAAAGACATGGAAGACAACGGTCTGGTGTAGCGTCAACTAGGTCTAAGCCGGGTAGGTCTTCGATTTCTGAGGCTCAGCAGCCCGGCAAGCGCCAGACTTGCGGCGAGGGCAATCGAGACGTTCGCGGCCGTGACCCAACCCCGGTGTTGCGCGCCAGCACGAAGTACAAGCGCGCGTCCAGGTAAAACGTCGATCTTTTGGGACGCGGTCAAGGTGCCCTCCGTGTAATCCAGCACATTGAACAGGATCGGCACGTCGGTTTGGCGTGGAAAAACCATCTGAAGCGTGGCCTGAGGAGCGGTCACAAACCCGATAAAGCCCATATATGCATCCATCCGTTCCAAGAAAAGCGGGCGGTCTGGACGCGGGACAGTGCAGAAGGAAATGGCGGTCATCGCATCCATAGGCGTTTCAAAAGCCAGTGGATCGTCTTTCGGATGCAGGACAAAAGACGTCGCCTCAAGATCCAACCGCTCATCGCCCAAGCGGATATCAGACCCCTGCCAAAGCGTTTGCGCAATCGTCCAACTCTGCTCTTTCACATAGTCAAAGTTGATCCTTGCATCTGCATCCAAAAGCGGTTTAGGCAGCGATCCCAGCAATTGGGACATGTCATCCGCGGGCGCCCTTACGAACAGATCAATGCTGGTCTGCGAACGATAGATCACAAGGTCAATCTCAGTTTGCGCTGCGACGGCCTGCGGCACCGCAAGCAAGACCGCCAGACCCGCGACGACAACATGGTACTTTGTGCGCAACCTGGCGCGATGCGAGGCGCAGACGGCGCGCGCGATACCCATTGACCGTGTGATGTGCAGCAGCAACGACATGGTCTAACCAAACATGTCCGACGTGATGCCGAGATACCAACTCTCAGCCTCGAGATAGGTCCTCTCGCGCACAGCATCACTTTCGCCAACCTGGCTGATAAACCCATCGACACGCGCGATCTTATCTTTGGTAGCTTTATAGGTCGCGCCGACTTTTACACTGTTGTTTTGTGTGATGAGAGACCAACAGGTGTTGCTGTAGCCTGGTGTCAGCAGCGGCGCACCTGTCAGCGTTGACAAGACCGCAGCCGCACAAACCTTGGCCTGTGAGTTGGCGGAGAAGGCGGATTTCGGCATGTCGCCCTGTTGGCTCGCGTCCCCAAGAACATGAATGTCGGGCACCAGCTTGCTCGACATATCTGCGGCATGAACCGGCGCCCAATTGCCTTGTGTCACGCCTGCAACCTCCGCGATGTGACCGGCCTTCATCGCGGGGATCACGTTGCAAACATCAACGGACATCACCTCGCCATCAATGCTGAGCGTCATGGTGTCAGGATCAACGGACACGATATCGCCGCCAAAATCCGGACCTACCCAATCAATCATGCCAGGGTAGTGCGTGGCCCAGCCCTCTTCAAACAAGGCCATCTTCGAAAACGTGGGCTTGGGATCGGCGATAATGATTTTCGCGGTCGGGTTGGTCTTTTTCAAAACATGCGCAACCATCGACACCCGTTCATAAGGACCCGGCGGGCAACGATACGGGTTGGGCGGGCTGACCATTGCGTAAACGCCGCCTTGCGGCATCGCGGCGATCTGCGCCTTGAGCAGCTCCGTTTGTGATCCGGCTTTGTAGGCGTGGGGCATTCTGTTTTGGGCGCCAAGATCCCAGCCGTCAACAGAGCCCTCAACGAAATCAATACCCGGGCTAAGGATCAGCTTGTCATACTGAAGCCTTGCCCCGCTGCCGAGGGCGACAGTTTTGACCGCGTGATCGACGTCGACAACCCAATCATGCACCACATTCATGCCAAAGGCGGCCGGAAGCGCGCCGTATGTGTGGCCGATCTCCTCTAGCGACTTGAAACCACCCAAATAGAGGTTTGAAAAAAAGCACGTAAAATAGGTACGTGACGGTTCGATCAAGGTGACATCAATCGCGCCTTCACTGTCCTGCGCAAGATACCGCGCAGCCGTTGCACCGCCTGCCCCACCTCCGACGACAACCACCTTTGGCCGCCCTGCCCCTTGGGCCAGAACATAAGGTGCGGACATGGCGGCAGATCCTGCACCGATAAAGGCCCTGCGGTTGAGTTTCATCTTCGCCTCCCAAGCGGGTTGGTGCAACAACGTCAGCGCTGCCAGCACCCGCCTGCCGATAAGTGTGCAATGGCACGCCACACAGGATGAAGCCACACTTTGGTCTGTATACCAGCCCGTATTGACGCCTAGATCACATCAATGGACCGGGTTTCGGAATGGATCGTGCCATCGTCGTCATACCAGGTAAACGTGAATTCCCCACTGTGGGGCACGCGCGCCTCGAAGGCAAAGAACGGATGGGACGCCACGCCAGGTTCCAGCGCCACGTCAATCACCGTCTCGCCTTCGAAGGAACAGTGAAACCGATGGATGATATCGCGCGGAACACGGCCGCCGTTCTGGTCGAGCCGAAATCCATTTTCCATGTGATGATTGATTTTGGCTTTGATGGTGAAGACATCACCGGCCGCGACGGTCTCTGGCAACTTGATGCGTCGTTTCGGCCCGACCGTCATTATCCGCATCCACCAACCAGAACACGGACCTGTTGTGTTGCGCGCACGACAGCACCATTGTCCATCCGCGCCAGCGCAACCACCTCCTGATCTGCGGCCAGGCGCATTCGGGTGACCACCTGTGACACCGCCGAATGCCGGCCAAATCTGACGGATAGAACCTTCTTTGACGGGTTTGCAGGGGCCACGAGCATGATCTCACGCGCGCCAGGTGCATGGATCTCAACCGGAACACGATAGCCGTCTTCGACAAAGGATTGCAAAACCAGGGTTACGTCGCGTTCCTCAATCACCTGGCCACCGGCAAATTCGGCGATCACCTCGTCGGCTGTCGGCTCTTCTGGATCGAAAAAATGCTGTTGCGCGTCAAGCGCTCCACCGCGCGTGCCCAACACGCCTAAACCCGTCGTCTGAAGCAAAACTCTGCGCGTCAGCCTCATGGATGTCCCTTTCCTTCTGACCGAGTATATCCGAGGATGGTTGGAAGCCAAGAACAACAAATCTGTGATAGGATACAGACTTAAGTCGCGGTTATGCCAATAGGTATTGAGAAAATAAGGGCTTAGGGCCAGTCTGATCTGACGCGACCCCTGTGTTGAAACCCGTCCCAGTGCACATGCGAGAACAAAGAGACATAAGATGGCCAAAGGCCTGACAGTGCGTGATCTGAGCTTTGATTACGGTCCGAAGCGCGCTTTGGACCGGGTGAGTTTTGCGCTGGATCAGGGCATGTTTTGTGCGTTGCTGGGCCCGAACGGGGCGGGCAAATCGACCTTAGTGTCGCTGATGACACGCCTTTTGGTGGCGCCTGAGGGAGACATTTCGATTGCCGGTCATGATCTTCGCCATGCGCCGCGGCAAGCTCTGGCAGAGCTGGGCGTGGTGTTCCAGCAACCGACTTTGGACCTAAATCTGACCGTTCGACAGAACCTATCCTATTTCGCCGCCTTGCACGGATTGCCCGCAAGCGAGGTCGATGGCCGGATCGATATGGCGCTTGGTCAGCTTGATATGAGTGAGCGCGCTGGCGAAAAAGTGGGCAAGCTCAACGGAGGGCATCGCCGCCGGATGGAGTTGGCACGTGCGCTCTTGCACCAACCGAAAGTTCTTCTGTTGGACGAACCAACCGTTGGCCTTGATGCTGCCGCGCGACATGCGATCACCGACCATGTCCACGCATTGGCAAAAGATGGCATGTCTGTGCTCTGGACCACGCATCTTACCGATGAGGTGCGCGACGACGACCACCTCCTGGTGCTTCATCAGGGTCGCATTCTGGCGGATGGGACGACGGGTGAGCTGCGCGGCAATGCGAAACTGTCAGACTGGTTTCTTGATCAGACCAAGGTGGCATCATGAACGGGTTTGGCAGGGTGGCCTTGGCCATCATCAGCCGGGAATTTCTGCGCTATGTCCATCAGCGGGAGCGGTTCATCGCGGCGCTTGTGCGCCCGCTGGTTTGGCTATTGATTTTTGCGGCCGGATTTCGAGCGACACTTGGCCTATCCATCATCCCGCCCTACCAGACCTATATCACCTACGAAACTTACATCGTGCCTGGCCTCTGCGCGATGGTGCTGTTGTTCAACGGCATGCAAAGCTCGCTCAGTTTGGTCTATGACCGTGAGATGGGATCTATGCGGTTGTTGTTGACCAGTCCGTTTCCCCGGTGGTGGCTTTTGTTTTGCAGGTTGTTCGGCGCCACCGCCATCTCAATTCTGCAGGTCTACACCTTTTTGATCATCGCGGCGCTTTTCGGGATCAAGATGCCGACCGTGGGATACATCGCCGTGCTGCCCGCGCTGGTGCTTGCCGGCCTCATGCTTGGTGCGTTGGGCCTTGTCCTGTCGAGCTTGATCAAGCAGCTGGAGAATTTTGCGGGCGTGATGAATTTTGTCATCTTCCCGATGTTTTTCATGTCCTCAGCGCTCTACCCGCTTTGGCGCATTGGAGAAAGCTCTCCGCTGCTCAGGGATATCTGTGCGCTCAACCCATTCACCTATGCCGTAGAGCTGATCCGCTTCTCGCTATACCTTCAGATAAACTGGATCGCACTCGCATGGGTGTTGGTGTCGGCCTTCATTCTGTCCGCGGTTGCGCTTTGGGGCTATGAGCCCTCTCGCGGATTGATGAAACGCAAGGTCTGAGCGATGTCAGGCCTCACGCTCGCCCAAACGCACCTCCTGACAACGCCAGCTTTTGATGGTTTGGTCAGGATGCGTTGTTATCCATCTCGCAAGCTCGGGCTGTGCGCCTCGCATGCATTGTGTGGCGGTGATGTCAACGAATGTCAGCGACCGTTCCTGGCAATGATCGGGTTGCGTGGACATGCACACAACAAACAGAAGTTCCATCATGTCGATCATCCTTACTCGATAAAATATGCGGTGACGACTACTGCAACAGAGCAGCTAACAAAGCGTAAGCTTACCGTAATCGCATTCATTTTGCGTGAAGTTTGTGTCGCGACGCTCAGATTGGTGCAAAAATGAGCGCCATGAGCACACCTTACGCGCATTCGAAATCTGGCATCGAAGGGTTATCGCTGAAAGCGCGGTTGGGCTTTGGTGCCGCGATCCTCGGCGCGGGCACATTGCTGACGGCACTGATCCTTTATCTGGGTATGCAAACCGTCGCCGCGCGTCTTGAAACCGCGCTGCAAGCGGAAACGCGCATGGCGCGTTACGCGGCCCTGTCCACCCAAGCCGCCACGTTTCTGGTGGTCGCGACCGAAGCGGTGCAAACCGGCCAGCCCACTGATGAGCGTATGGCGCGCATTACCCCTATCGTGTCCCAGATCCACACGACGTTTCAGGGGTTGAGTGATGACGTGGAAAAATCGGTCCTGGCCGCCCAGCATTTGGGGCTTGACGCACAATCGCGATACGGGACTCAGTCGCTTGGCCTCGCACGGATGAAAGCGATGCTGGAAAGTACGATGACGGGCTTGCAGGAAGACACCGATGACCGGGCCCGCCTGCGCGCGTTCATCGACAGTTTTGCCACTGGTTTTGACCCGCTGTTGAGCCAAGCTGTCAATACGGAGCGATTGTTTCGCAACGCGACACTGGCCGGGGTCGCGGATGTGCGTCACCGGCTGAGTGCCACTGCCGTCGGCATTGCCGGTCTGACCCTGTTGGCCGTCGGGTGGTTCTACTTGGGTCTGATACGGCCGCAGTTTCGACGCCTTGATCGTTTGCGCAAGGCCGCCGCTCAGATCGGGCAGGCAGATTTTGCGATTGCCTTGCCGGAAGAACGCAAAGACGAGATCGGCGCGCTTTACGAACAAACCAACCGCATGGCCGAGGCATTGTCGGAACGTCAGGACGCCGTCAATGCAGAATGGGACCGACTAAACGAAACCATTGCCGAACGCACGAGAGCCCTTCAGAGCGCCAATGAACAGCTGTCAGAAATCGACGAAAACCGCCGCCGGTTTTTTGCGGATGTCAGCCACGAATTGCGCACACCCCTGACGGTCATTCTGATGGAGGCGCAAATCGGACAGCAACAAGGCGCAGATGCAGCTGAGGCCTTCGCAACGATCCAGTCCCGTGCAGCACGGCTGAACCGCAGGATTGATGATTTGCTGCGCGTGGCACGATCGGACACCGGGCAACTGGCTCTCGACACGCAAGAGGTGAACCTGTCTGATTTGATGCGCGCTGTCCTCGAGGAGGTTCAGGCCGAATTGGAGACAGCCGACATGGAGCTGAGCGTTGGCACGTTGCCGGATGCAACCCTATGCAGCGATCCTAATTGGGCACGACAGGTTTTGGTGGGTCTGATCCGAAATGCTGTACGCCACGCGCGTGAGGGAGGGAAAGTAAGCCTCGGCGCGGCGTTCAGAGATACCTTTGTCGATGTCCTGGTGACAGACAACGGGACGGGCTTGGATGCATCCGCGCAAGATCGGCTGTTCTCAAGGTTCGAGCAGGGTGATGTCGGGCGCAGCCAAGGCTTTGGCATCGGACTTGCCCTGTCGAAGTGGGTCATTGAAGAGCAAGGTGGCGATATACGACTGATCAGCCCGGTCCCGCGCGAGGCGGCATTGGGGGCCTCAGATGGGACCCAAGTCGTGGTTAGCCTGCCTCGGAAAATGCGATAGGCTGCGCGCATGAATGGACGGCTTTTGATCATAGACGATGATCCTGAGATCACATCCGCTCTGGCCCGAGGACTTGCGTTACATGGCTATGACGCTGTGACCGAAAATCGGGCGGATCGCGGCTTGGAACGGTTGCACTCCGAAGAGTTCTCTGGCGCGATTATTGATGTCATGATCGGGGATGACAGCGGCATTGATCTGGTCCGCGACGCGCGCGCCAGAGGGGTAGTTTTGCCGATCTTAATGTTGTCTGCGCTGTCCGATGTGGAGCACCGCGCAGCTGGCCTCGAAGCCGGGGCAGATGACTATGTTGTCAAGCCGTTTTCCTTTGATGAATTGGTGGCACGGCTGCAAGTGCAAGAACATCGCGCTGCGACCAACCAACCTGAACACGCCGAGCTGGAGCCGCAGTCTCGTGTCCTGAGCTTGGGCGACGCGCGTGTCACACTCACCGAACGCGAATATGCGCTTTTGGAAATGCTGATCGCCCATGCTGGCGCGCCATTATCGCGGGGCGCGCTCTATGACACGCTTTGGCAGGCGGACGGGGCCAGTAACGAAAATGTGGTCGACGTCTACATTGGCTATCTGCGCAAAAAGCTTGGTGAATTCGATTTTGGTTTTGAAATCAAAACGATACGAAATCAGGGATTTTGCATTGACGGGATAACCCCGCGAAGCTCGACGTGAAAGTTACGACCAAAGTCGCGGCTGCTCTTATAAAATAAGAGTCGCTTAGGCCACCTGTATCTGTCAGCTTTTCGCCATACCAGAGGAGGTAAGTATATGTCTTGGTCAAAGCCTGTGATCCGCGAGATCGAATGCGGAATGGAAATCAACATGTATGGACCAGAGCAGGACGATAACGAACGCGAAGTCCTGTTTTAAATACGTGTGGTGCGCTTGGATACGATCAGCGCGCTGACAATTCGCCCAACGACTGACGTCCAGGTCAAACGCAGCGTTTTTGTAAATCGGATGGTTCGTTGCTTCGAACCTTACACGAGTGGTGTGTTTGTACCTTAGCAAGCATGGGCAAAAAAATGAATTGCAACTCCCAATATCAGGGTGCTGCTGTCTTGTGTCTACCTCTCCCTGCTTTTTGACCAAGACGGCCACCTCTGAGTTGGGTCTAAGCGCGTTTGTGAGGACGCCGGGCGCGCGGGGCCATGTATTAAATGCTTTGGAAGGCGTCGTAACAACGGCGCGTAAACCAAACATTGGCGCGGTCCGAACGGACAGCTGCGCATGCAGACGCAATCCACAATCAAGGAACGGCACGAAATTGACGAAAGCGGCAAAGTGAACCCGAGACAGCGATCTAATCCGCGCTTTCATACGGCGCATGTTGGGGCGATCTGCGCCGTTCTTACCCGGGACTTTGCGGCACGTTTCGACGCGTTCGACACACCACATGATGTCGATTTGCCAGACACCCCCAGACCGCGAAGTTTTCAAAGTTCAGCACCTGTATTGGTTACACCGGCTGGAGAAGGGTATTCGAGCTGCGCAAAGATTTTGGCTGAGCCTCCACGCCCACGATCTCAGAGGCCGGTCCAATGACACCTAAGCCACCGATTGCGATGCTGGCTGAGCTGACGCACCGGTGTCCGCTGTCGTGCCCATATTGCTCAAACCCGCTGGAATTGGCGCGCATGGATCAAGAACTTGATACGCAGACTTGGAAACGGGCTTTTCGACAAGCGGCTGACTTGGGCGTATTGCAACTGCATCTTTCTGGCGGGGAGCCAGCAGTGCGCCGTGATTTGCCTGATCTGGTGTCCGCCGCACGGGATGCAGGGCTCTACACCAACCTTATCACCTCCGGTATTGGACTGAATGAGAAACGCCTGGCCGAACTGGATGACGCGGGCCTTGATCATGTGCAACTGTCATTGCAAGGCACAACGCCCGAAATCGCCGATGAGATCGGTGGCTACAAAGGCGGCTTCAAGCGCAAAATGCAGGTCGCGGAATGGATCGGCAAGATCGGCTTCCCTCTGACCCTCAATGCAGTTCTACACCGGCGCAACTTGCATCAGATCGAACGCGCCCTGGAGATCGCACTTGAGATCGGCGCGCGGCGGATCGAGGTCGCGACCGTGCAATTCCACGGTTGGGCCCTGAAGAACCGAGATGCGCTGATGCCCACACGCGAACAGGCGCAAGAGGCGATCAGGATCGTGAACAAGGCGCGGCGCGAGTTGAAAGGCAAGCTTGTGATCGACTTCGTGCCAGCGGATTATCATGAACAACTGCCCAAGCGCTGCATGGGCGGATGGGGCACGACAGGCCTGAACATCACACCTGACGGGCAGGTTTTGCCATGTCACGCCGCACAGACCATTCCGCATCTTGTTTTTGACAACGTGCGCGACACATCGCTTTCCGACATCTGGTACAATGGCAGTGCGTTCAATGCCTATCGCGGCACAGATTGGATGCCCGATACCTGCATGAGCTGTGATCGCAAGGAAATAGATTTTGGCGGATGTCGGTGTCAGGCAATGGCCCTCACGGGTGATCCAAATGCCACCGATCCGGTATGTGCGAAGTCCCCGCATCACATCAAAGTAAAGCGCCAGGCCCATGAACATGCCGCAAAGGGTGATGATGTGCCTTTGACATATCGTCAACCACCGGGCAAAGCGGCAGAGGCGGCTGAATAGCGATTTCGGTTGTGGGCGGGGCTGGCCAAAAACGTTTCGCGCAAAACCTGAATCGCTGATTTGTGCGAACTGCGTGAGAAAGTGAACGTGTTTCGCGACGGGCCGCGACTATGCTTGTCGAGAAATGCAACGCGACTATCTTTTTCAGCTATTGATCGTCATACACTGGCGTCTCCGGCGAAAGGCTTTCGCTTTTCGTGTCAAACGAGGGCAGATGTTTGCTGAATTTTCTTTTGCGCAGTTTAATCGCGGCAATATTTGCATGTATCACCACATCAGCATGGGCAGACAAAACAACTTATCTGGACCTGGCGAAACGTGGTTGGAATTATCAATTGCGGACAACCATGCTGGGGCGGGACTTGGCCATTCCGGTGCATATCAACGGTCGAGACCTGGCGGGATCGTCTATCTGTCTGGTGGGCGAGCTGCCACATCCCTGGACAGCATCCGTGCTTGAGACCTTTGGAGCGCTTGCCGCCGCCACATTCGGCAAACCCCTGCCCACGCGCTACGCTGGAAAAGATGCCCGCACCTGCGGGTCGGGGCGCACGGTGTTGATGCGGCTGTATTCTGGCGCGCCGCCCAATCAGGCGCTTGCGGCAGACCTGCGCTGGATGAGCCGGACCTATGAGCTCGGTCTCCCGGAACGCAGACGGTATGCGGCAAATTCGCCTGCGATAGCGCAGACATTCTTTGGCAAGCGCGGTCAAGGCACGCACATTATGGTTCAGCAACCGTCCCGGCCACACTTGGACAGGCTTGAAAAGCAGTTTTACAAGTCGATCCTTTTGGAGGAGCTGTTCCAGTCCTTCACATTCGGCATGGATGTCTTGATCTTTGACCGCAGGGAGCAATTACAGTCCAAATTGCAGGAAACGCCGTTTGATCTCTACCGGCTGCCGTGGGGTTCGCGCGCGTTTATGCGGGCCTTGCTGACATCCAATCCGGCACGGCTTTGCGCCTTTGATGTATTTATGATGCATGCGATTGCCCAAGCACCGGTTGACCAGACCATCGAAGCTGCTTTTCTCGATTACATCGAAAACCAATATGACGCTCTCGCCGATCTGGCTGAAATGACCATGCTTGATCCACGTTTTGCGGGAATTGTTGATCCGACTTGCAAACGCCCCAGCCTGTAAAATTCATACTTTAGGCGGTATTCTCCGATCAGGCGTTCGGCTTTAGCCTTTGAGCTGTACCCGTGCGCCTTTGGGAGATGCCATGGACACCAGACCGCAAAAGGTTTCAGACGACGTCCGAAGCCTGATTGCCTACCTTCAGCAAGGTTTGATTGGGCACCACGTCCTGACAGAACGGCTATTGATCGCGCTTTTGACCGGTGGACATTTGTTGGTCGAGGGCGCGCCCGGTCTGGCAAAGACACGGTCCGTAAAACGGCTGTCAGATGCCATGGAGGGCACCTTCGCTCGGATCCAATGCACACCCGATCTGATGCCCTCTGACCTGACCGGCACACAGGTTTTCAGACCTCAAGATGGACAGTCTGAATTTGTCGAAGGTCCTGTTTTTCACAATCTGATCCTGGTCGATGAGATCAACCGCGCGCCCCCAAAGGTGCAATCAGCGTTGCTGGAAGCGATGGCAGAAGGGCAAGTGACATCCGGCCCGGCGACGCACACTCTTCCTGACCCTTTTCTCGTCGTGGCCACGCAAAACCCGATTGAACATGACGGGACCTTTCCTCTCCCCGAGGCGCAGCTTGATCGGTTTTTGCTGCATGTCGTGCTGCAACTTCCCGACATGGAAACGGAGCGGCACATCCTTGATCTTGTGGAACTCGAAACACAGCAAGGGCCAGCGGAACCTCAACGCATGACGCTTGCGGCCTTGGCCAAGGCGCAACAGCGCGTGCGAGAGGTGCATCTTGCGCCCGAGCTTAGGGATTACATCGTGCGACTTGTTATGGCGACGCGCGCCGAGGACGCCGCAGAGCATATCGACCACGCGGTGTCGCCGCGTGGATCGCTTTCGCTGGCCTCTGCCGCCAAAGCGCGCGCCTATCTGCAGGGGCGCGACTATGCCTTGCCCGAGGATGTCGCCATGCTCGCGCCCGATGCGTTGGCGCACAGGATGGTGCTCTCTTGGCGCGCGGTCGCCGATGGTAAGACCGCGCGGCAGCTTGTGGCCGACATCCTTCAACGCATTGATCCGCTATGACAGATCCTCTTTTAGCCGAGGGCGTCACACTGCAATCCGATGATCTGATCGCAGTGCGCAGGATCGCCTTGTCGATGTCTTCACCTGCCTCGCTCGCCGCCCTGCCAGGGGGTTTTGCGACCAAACGAAAGGGGCGCGGTCTGGAGGTTGCGGACACACGTGAATATGCCCCGGGAGATGATATTCGCCATCTTGACCGGGGCACCACGGCACGCACCGGGCGATTGCATGTGCGCCAATTCCAGGAAGAACGGGACCGGGTGCCCCTTCTGGTCGCTGATTTTCGACCGTCTATGTATTGGGGTCTGCAACGGGCCTTTCGATCTGTTGTGGCCGCCGAAGCGTTATCCATCGTTGGCTGGTCCCTGGTGGAAGACGGCGGGCGCATTGGTTTGCTGGCCATCCTGCCCCAAGGGTATGAAAGCGTGCCTGCCCGGGGTCGCACCCGCGGTATGTTGGACATGATCGGCGGCATGGTACGCGCTCATGAGGCTGGCCTTGCCGCGGTCGCCGCCGGGCAGACGGAAGAAAGGCCCCTTGATACGGCCTTGGTTTCAGCGGAACGGTTGGTCCCGACCGGCGGCGAAATTGTCATCGCCTCGGGTTTTGACACTGTCGGCCCAGGTTTTTCCGATCGTCTAATCGCATTATCACAGCGCCGATCGGTCAAGCTTGTTCACGTGGCAGAGGCCGACCCCGAGGACTTGCCAGCAGGGCAGTATCCTATCCGATTGCCCAAAGGCCGGGTGATCCGGCTTGGTATCGGATCGTCTCAGGCGCGGCGCCCGTCAGCGCGCCAGGACATTGATGACATTGATGGCCACAATGCTGTGGTCGTCAAAGCCTCGGACGGCGTGGAAAAAACCGCGCGCAAACTCGTGGGATCTATCGCGTTGGGACGCCCGGCATGAGCGATCAAAGGATTTCTGAGGCCAACATGCTGGCCGGTTTGCGCGACATTGATCTGCCCGTACGCGAAACAGGCGGCGTGATCGCCGAAATCTGCATCTTGATCGGGTTGGCAGGTATCGCCGGACTGCTTTTTGCGATGGTTTTGTGGCTCTTTCTGGTGCCGCGCCCGACTGCAACCAAGCAAAACAAGGACGAGCTGGCCTCGCTCGCGGCACTCCCAGAAGAGCACCGGCGCGTTGTCTTGTTGCATCTGTTGCGCAACCGCGCGCCCGAACACTACGAAAACATCAAAGACAGGCTTTACCTGCCAGGGGCGGAACTCTCCCTGCAGGAACTTGAAACCGAGGTGCGCCGCAGTGTTTGAGCTTGCGGACCCGCTTGTCCTGCTCTTGCTGCCATTGCCCTGGATTGCCATGCGCCTTTTGCGACCGGCCGATGGGCACGGTACCGCGCTGCATGTCCCGGATCGCGTGGCCGAGCGCTTGGTCTCGCAGGCTGCCAATGCAGGTATGACACCCGGAGCGCGCATGCGAAACGGCATGGTCTGGGCCATTTGGATGCTCTTGCTTATGGCGCTCGCAGGTCCCAGAGATCTGTTGCCCGTCTCCGCCCTTAAGGTGTCAGGGCGCGACATGGCGATTGTTCTGGATTTGTCAGGCTCGATGGTTCGGGATGATTTTAGCCTTGATGGCGCACAGATAACGCGTCTTGAGGCCGTCACGCGCGTCGGCGCAGAGTTTGCCAGACGCAGATCAGGGGACCGCTTGGCCCTTATTGTTTTCGGATCGAAGGCTTACTACGCAGCCCCCTTTTCATTTGACGTGGACGCTGTTGCAAGGCGCATTGAAGAGGCGACCATCGGCATATCCGGACGTGCCACGAACATATCTGATGGTTTGGGTCTCGCGCTCAAACGCCTGGCACAAAGTGACGCGAAGGCCCGTGTCGTGATCCTGCTGTCGGACGGGGTCAACAACGCAGGTGCCACCAATCCCGTGGGCGTGGCGGAACTGGCCGCCCGGATGGGCGTGCGCGTGCACACGATTGCGCTTGGGCCAAAGGATCTTGAAACGGCGGACACAGGCGAACGTGGCGTTGTCGATGCCGCAACCTTGCGCGCGATCTCGGACATATCGGGCGGCGAAAGTTTTCGTGTCAAAACCACCGATGATCTTGTTGCGGTTACCCAGGCGCTTGACCGATTGGAAGCCACGGACGGCGATGGCCTTGCCGCAGAGGTGTGGCGCGATTACTGGCCGTGGCCCGCCGGATTGGCCGCCATCATGTGCCTCATTTTGGTTTGGAAAGACCCGTGATTTTTGATCTGGATATCACGCTTCTTCGGCCCTTTTGGCTTTTGGTATTGCTGCCTTTTGCCGGACTGTCGTTCTGGCTTTTGCGGCGCCGAGCCCGTCTGGGAGCGTGGGAAAAGGCGGCAAACCCGGCGCTTTTGCAGGCCATGTCGCGCTTGGGCCAGATTGACACCGTAAGGTATCACGGCACCCCCTTCATCCTCGTTGGTGTGGCCGCGCTCACGCTGTTTGCTCTCGCCGGTCCTGCCGTCGAACACCGCAGCAAGCAATCTTTTCGCAATTTTGACGGTGTCTTGTTTCTGGTCGATGTCTCGGACTCTACCACTGAACACGCGGATTGGCACACGGCCCAAACCTCGGCGCGGTTTGCTATTTCCGGATTGGGCACGCGGCCTGCCGGGTTGATTGTGTTTGCGGGCGATGCCTATGCCGCCGCTGACATGAGCGCTGATCACCTGCAAATGGGTCAAACACTGTCATTGTTGGATGCTGAGACCGTGCCCAATGACGGAAGCCGCCCAGAACGCGCGCTTGCCTTGGCGCATGAACGCCTGTCCCAGGCCAAAGTGATCGCCGGTGACGTGATCCTCTTTACCGACGGTGGCGGATTATCAGAGGTTTCCCTGCAAGATGTGGCCGGTTTGGCGTCGCAAAATACACGCGTGTCGATCGTCGCAATCGGGGAGCCGACCGCGCAGATGCAGACCCACGCCGCCATTGGGAACGGAAGTGTGTTCCGGGCAGGAGACACCAACGCCCTGCACGGATGGCTGCAGGACGACGCCAGGACACGCTTGGAACAGCAGGATTTTCCCCTGCTCTTTTGGCATGATCTTGGCCGTTACCTGCTTTGGATCGCCTTGGTGCCCGCATGCTTATTGTTCCGAAGAAACTCGGTATGAAGTTTGTTGCGCTCATATCCGCGTGCCTTCTGGCACTGGGCGTTCTGTTGGGAGGGGCGGACGCCTTGGGGCGCGTGTTGCTGGCCTTCGGTCAAAACAAAGCCGCGTCGCTGGTTTTTCAGGACACGGCTTGGCAAGGGGTTGCGCGCTACCGGGCTGGTGCGTTTGATGACGCGGCACAGCTGTTTGCCAAGTCGGAGCTCAACTTCAATCGGGGCAACGCAGCAGCCCATATGGGTGAGTATGCAGCAGCGCTTGAGGCCTATGATATGGCGATGGTGCAAGGACATCCAAACGCGCAGGCCAATTTTGACTTAGTGGCGGCCTATTACGCCGGCTTTGCCATTGACCCAGAGGCGCTAGCGCTTTTTGCCAAGCGCGAAAATGGCCCGCAAATGGATAGCTTCATTGGCCAGGGCAATGGGCGCGCCAGCAGCACAGGCAGCGACGCCACGAATACCAACACGATGCTTGGACTGGCGGAACTTGACAGCCGCGGGCGGCTGGGTGTGCGTCGGGTTTTTGACGATCAGTTCATGGTGGCCGATGACCGATGGTTGTCGCAACTGTCTGACGTGCCGGGGGAATATCTGAAGGCGCGCATAACCCATGAGCACAAACGCCGCAGCAAGCTCGGCCTGTCGCCGGACCCACCAGAGGACCCGCGATGATCGTTTTTGTCTTCATCATAGCCTTGCTTTTCCCAAGTTGGCTTTGGGCGCAAAGAGATGTGGTTCTGGACGGCGATCTGTCCTTGAGCGTCACGATAGAAGACACAGGCCATATCCCAGTGACGCAAGAGATGATGCTGATCACGATCCGTGGCGTTTATCGGCGGCACATCATGCTTGAAAAATTGCAACAACCGACGCTTGACGGATTCAATTGGGCTCAGCTTGGCCCCGACAGTTGGCGTGAAGAGCGCGTCAATGGAAGAAAGGTCAAGATCTTTGAACGTCGGATGGCGGTGTTTCCCAAGCGGGCGGGCGCGCTGACCATAGTAGCAGTTACCCATAGGCGGACTCTGACCGTCGAAGAGAACTAATGGTTTGAACATCCCGTGACATCTGCGCCCGTCACTGTCCGGGTCGACGCCGCGCCCGAAACGCCGCATTGGTGGTTCCCTGTCAAAAGTTTGAAAATTTCTGATGAGTGGTCGAACGCCCCAGATCAGCTTGGGCCGAATGCGGGTGTCTTGCGTGTGATACGCATCGAAGCTCTTGGCGCAATGCCGGATATGATCCCACTGATGCCCGAATTGCATTCGCCATCCGGTATGATTTTTGCCCATCCTGAAAAGCGATTGGTTGAGCTTTCGCCGGAAGGTCCTGTGACCTATGCGTTTTGGCGATGGACGATCCGCCCCACCAATGGCGTGTCTGGAATTGTTGAACCTTTTACGCTGCACTATTTCGATACGCAGACGCGGGAAACGAACAAGGTCACAATCGCGGCACAACGCGTGGCCTATCAGTCCTCAGTATCCGGCCCTTCACCCGACCCAGAACGAGACGATGTCGCAGCCCAAGCAAAGCTGTTGGATTGGCGCGCAGGTCTTTTGGCTGGCGTGGTTTTTCTTGTCAGTTTTTGGTTTGGCATCGCCACCAGAACACGCACCGGACAGCCCGCGCTTCAGCGTTTTGCGCCGCTCGATCCCGTGACCTATCACTTGATTTACGCAGCACTTCGGCGAAATTCCGCGGCCGCCAGACGCGCGGCCGCATCTTTGCTAGCGCGTGACGACAGGAATGAGAAGCTCAGCAAAATCATCGGCCGTCTCGACGCGGAAATCTTTGGAACGGCACGAAACACCAGTGATTTATGGGCTTTTACCAAGTCCGTTTTGAAAAATCGAACCAACCCGCCAGGTGCCTTTCACGAAAAATCTGCAGATCTGGTGAGAACACTAAGACCCCGCATCTGACAGGGTCGTGTACGTTTTAAATTGTCACGCTCAACCCGCATCAGTTGAAATGCAGCGAGTTTTTGCTACGCTTTGTAGTGGGAGGACGCGGAATGAACTGTTCCGGACGCGCAAACTTGTTTGCGCAAAAATTGAATGTGTTGGTAGTGGATGACCATCCGCTCTTCAGTGACGCGATGGCGCTGACCCTCGAAGTGGTTCTCGAAAATTGCACGATCACAACGGCGTCGACCTTGCAGGAAACCTTTGAGGTTCTGGACACGCAAGACGCGCCGGATCTGGTTTTACTGGATTTGAAACTGCCAGACGTGTCGGGCATCTCAGGGTTCATTTCGCTGCGTGAGCGCATACCAAAAACGCGCATTCTGGTCATTTCCTCAATCGCATCGTACGAATTGGTGCAATCGCTGCTGAAGGAAGGCGCATCCGGTTTTACGCCCAAGGACGCCTGCGCCGAGACGTTAAAATACGTGATTGGCGAAGTTGTCTCTGGCCGTACCTATGTTCCCAAAAGATACCGAACGGGACGGACACGTGAGGCCGAGATCAACATCTATGAAACCACGCCCGAGTTGTCGCGTCTGACGCCTCAGCAGATCAAGATTTTGAAACTGATTTGCGTCGGAAAACCCAACAAACAAATCGCCTATGAGCTGTCTCTGGCCGAAGCGACAGTCAAGGCCCATATCACCGCGCTTTTAAAGAGATTGGGCGTCCGCAACCGGACGCAGGCCGTTGTTATGGTCGAAGGCGTCATGGCGCGCCAATTCGGGAGCGAGCCGGAAGCGAGAGCATTTTTGCAGCACTAGATCAAGGCCGGGACATGCCGCGTTCATTGCCATCCTATGTTCAGGTCGGACGCTCCGACGCGACAGATGAGATCACAGCCGCGCACGAAGCATTACTTCCGATTTCGGTTCATCAAAGTCGATTTATCCTGGCCTTTGTTCCCAGCCATTTTGATGTCACTGCAATCTCGAGGGAGCTGAAAACCCTGCTTGGTGGGGTGCCGCTTTTTGGATGCACGACCGCCGGGCAAATATCATCGCAAGGCTATGAGAGCGACACTTTGCTGCTGCTGTCGTTTCCTAGGGCGTATTTCAGGTGCGCATCCCTTTTGTTTGAGGATTTGAAACCGTTATCGCCCACCTCCGTGGCGCTCAAAGCGAAGCGATTTGTCGAAACGTTCCAACATACTGCGCGTTGGAACAGGCTTGCCCTTATGATCACGGATGGCCTTTCCAAACAAGAAGACTTACTAGTCTCGACGTTGGAAACGATCCTCGAAGACCTGCCGATTTTTGGTGGGTCCGCCGGCGATGGGCTTCGGTTTGGTCAAACCTTTGTGCTGAATGGCGATAAGGTGCATACGAACGCTGCTGTTTTACTTTTGATTGAAACCGCTCTTGAATTTCAGGGCCTCAGTTTTGATCACTTTATGCCCGATGGCGAAGAGCTTGTGATCACTGAATCGGATCCGGACGAGCGTCTTGTCTATGAGATCAACGGCTCCCCGGCGACGCAGGAATATGCGCGTTTGGTGGGATGTCCGGTGCAGTCGCTGTCTCCTGAGGTTTTTGCAGAAAATCCGATGCTGCTCAGGCATAACTCCAGGCACTATGTCCGCGCGATCAGTGATACCAAAGACCACGGCGCACTGGCGTTTCTTGCCGCTATTGATGATGGGCTCATTCTTACCCTTGGACGCGGTCGCGAGATCCTGAAAACCTTGGATACGGAGTTGACGGTCAAAGATCGGTCCGGACACGCACCGGATTTCATACTCGGTTTCGATTGCGTTCTGAGGCGCCTCGAAATTGAGCAAAAATCACTGCTGCCGCAAGCCTCGGAGATCTTGCAAAATCATCGGGTTTTCGGGTTCAACACCTACGGCGAGCAACAATCCGGCGTGCACATGAACCAGACATTTGTCGGTGTGGCGTTTTTTGAACCGGATGAAAAGATTGCCGTATGAGCCTGCTGGACCCCTCTGATCCGAAAGAGCTTCACATCAAGAAGCAGGCTAAGATTATTGAGGCCCTGATGCGGCGCGCAAGCCGTCAAAAGGATCTGGGGCCGTCGGCGTTTCTGGCGTTCCAGTCAGCGATTGAGTTGCAACAACAGGTCGATGCGCAAAGTCGGGATCTGGCACGCGCCACGACTGAGCTGGAAAGTGAGCGCTATGAGCGCATGCGGACAAGGCGCGCTTTGGTTGAGGCGCTGTCGTCCATGGAAGAGGGCTTCGCGCTCTTCATCGATGGACAACTGAACATATCCAATGATCTGTTCAGTAACCTTATGCCCGATATATCGGAAAAAATGGACGCTGGACTTCTGCTAGAGGATTTTTTTCTGCTGTTGGCAAGTAGCCAGCATTTGAAATCCACTGAACGGCCCCTGAGTGACATGGCACGCGAGCTTGAAAACAGCCTTGGGCGCGATGGTGTCGCCTCGGTCGTGCTCGGGCTGGACGGGGACCGTTGGTATCAGTTGATCGCGCAGTACACGGAAACCAAGAACATCTTGATCCTGTTGACCGAAATCACGGCGATCGTCCGGCGCAATAGATCTGAAAAGAAAACACTGATCGACCGTCAGGCCGACTACCTGCAAGCGATTTTTCAACACATGAGTTCGGGCATGTGCACCTTCTCTGCCGATGGGCAAGTGATGATGCATAACCCGCAATTCCAAAAAATCCTCAACGTGCCAGATCGCATCTTATCCCGCGGCATCAACCTTTCAGAGCTGTTTTCGTACATGGCCGATCAAAACCTGATCCGATCCGACGATGCGCCGAAATACACGCGTTGGAGAGATGAGCTGGACAAAAAAGGATGGACGCGGCGCAGGGTCAGCTATGGCGATGGCCGCGTTGTCGAAATACACGCAAACCTTCTTCCTGACGGCGGCTTTGTTGTGGAATTGATGGACGTCACGCTGGAGGCGCGCACGACGGAGACGCTGGAAAACCGGGTGGCAGAGCGCACAGCAGAACTCACACGCGCCAATGACCGCCTCACGAATGAATACGAAGAGAAAGCCCGCGTCGAAGAACAGCTGCGCGTCGCGATTGAACGGGCAGAGGCCGCCGTTTCGTCTAAGACACGGTTTTTGGCGGCAGCAAGCCATGATTTGTTGCAACCCATCAACGCGGCCAAGTTGCTGCTGTCGACACTGCAGGGCCTGACGCGAGGCGGCGATCTGGAGCGTATCGTCGAACGCCTGGAAGGGTCATTTAGCTCCGCCGAGCAACTGTTGCATTCCTTGCTTGATATTTCTCGATTGGAAAGCGCCGAACCTGATCAGGTTTCGCTGGTGGTCGTCAATCTTGGGGAAATCATGGAAAGCGTCTTTGCCGATCAAGCGCTTGTGGCAGAACAGAAACAAGTCGCGCTCTACATGGTGTCATCCTCAGTACATGTACGCTCTGACCCGGTTTACCTTTTGCGGTCGCTGCAAAATCTGGTTGTGAATGCGATCCAGTACACGGAACCGGGTGGGCGCGTCCTGTTTGGGTGCCGGCGCGCAGGTGACAAGGTTTTGCTTCAGGTTTGGGACACCGGCATTGGGATCGAAACCCGCGATCAGGGCCGGATCCTCGAAGAGTTTACACGCGCGGAAAATGTGCCGGTTGGCACCGGGATGGGTCTTGGGCTTTCTGTGGTTGATCGCGCCTGCCGTCTGCTGAGGCACGGGCTTTCGATCCGCTCAGATCCGGGCCGCGGGTCTGTGTTTAGCATCGAGATGAAGATGGTCGAAGGCCTCGCCTTGCCGCGAGAGCCTGAACCGCCCGAAATGCGAGAAGATGAAACGCCGATCAACTACGTTATTCTGGTTGTCGAAAACAACCGAGACGTCCTTTACGGCACGACAACCTGGCTCGAACAACGAGGGGCCCGTGTTCTACCGGCCCGAAATGCGAAGGACGCGTTGCCCTTGGTGGAAGAATTTGGGCGTCCACCCGATGTTATCATGGCCGATTATGAGCTGGATTTCGGTGAAACCGGTCTTCGGGTCATCCAAGCGATCCGCGAAGAAACACGCACCCATGTTCCGGCTTTTCTGGTCACCGCAGACCGCCGCGATGTCCTGCGTCAGGATGCAAACCGTTGCGACGTTTCAACCATGATCAAACCCGTCAAACTATCGCGTCTGCGGCCACTTATTCATTGGAAAGTGTCCCAAGCAGAAGGCCCGCGCCATCACCTGACATCCCCGAAAATTGCCTACGAAAGTCGGCAATGACAAAGATACCCCGCGCACTAAAATCGGCAGAGGGAGGACGATATTTTGAAATTTGCGTTTAAGGCGCTTTGCTTCGCCATTGCCATGGTCGCAGCACCTGCAACTGCGCAGCAGCAAGGCGGGGTAGCGGCCTATGATCTTCTTTTCAAAAACGGCACCTTGGATGACATTGATCGCGACAATGAGATCAGATACCGGCGCGAAGTGATCAGCCTGTTGAAACCCGATGCGGCGCAACGGGACACTGGGCAAATTGCAATATCGTTCCCGGCGGACCTGGATGCGATGGCGCAACTTGAGTTTCGTCAAAATAATAAGTTTCGGTCTCTTGGCGCATTCCCGGCGACTGTCGGCAATCCCATGATCATGTTTTTTTATGAAAGCGTCGTGCGCGACATGGCCGAAAGCGCAGGGGGTAGCCCATTCTACATCCGCAATCGGGTCAAAGACGCTTTGGTCCAGCCCTCGGTGGTTGAAACCGGAAGTGCCGTGATTGACGGCAAAACAGTCAAAACCCAAACCGTGAAACTCTATCCCTTCGAAACCGATCCCAACAAATCGCGCATGCAAGGGTTTGGAGATCTCGAATTGAGCGTGACAATGTCCGAGCATGTGCCTGGATGGTATGTCAGCCTGATCGCCGATGCGCCCGGGGGCCAAGACGGCACGTCGGTTTACCGCTCAGAATTTCACTATGAAGGCGTAGACGTGAGCCAAAGCAAATGAAGAAAAAGCTCGCACTGATATGCGCGGCCTTTGTCGTGCCGCAGATAGCATTGGCCCAAACTGCGTCGCAACGCCTCAACGATTATCCCACATCGGCGCGGGCGGACTACGTTTTCGGTTGTATGGCCGCAAACGGACAAACCCGCGAAATGTTGGATAGGTGCTCTTGCTCGATAGACGAGATTGCCTCAATCCTGACCTATGACCAATATCTTGAAGCGGAAACAGTTCTGTCGATGCGGCGTGTCGGAGGAGAACGCATGTCGTTTTTCCGAAGTGCGGCAATGGCCGAAAGCATGGTCGCAGATCTAAGGCGCGCCCAAGCCGAAGCTGAGATCATTTGCTTTTGAAATCAGCCTATCATTGAGGTAGTTTTGGCCCCCTGGGTTCGTCGGTTGGTTTGACTATCCCAGAGAGTGGCAAACGTCCCGATGGATCACCCACTGACAGATTTCGCAAGCTCCTGAACGAAGGAATTCCCTTCGGTGTCGGTCGCTTTCACAGTCAGGAACTGGGAGCCATTGTCGTTATAGGAGAAGCGGAACACCGGGTTTTCTGAGATCGAAATGCCCCCTTCCATAGAAAAAAGAAGCTCTTCTCCCTGCCAAACCTCAATGTAATCAATGAAATGCGGCTGGATAAACAACTGTGTGATCTGGTCGCGCTGCAGCCCTGAGTAATTCGGGTGCCGGATCATGATCTGCGCTTC
>ERZ1740068.138-NODE-138-length-46574-cov-8.683850_pt1 | contig 46574 bp, 37 predicted proteins | sample MGYA00581735_ERZ1740068 | MGnify/ENA primary metagenome ERZ1740068 (study PRJEB43018, sample SAMN04849740) | marine metagenome | isolation source: floating plastic debris | place: Pacific Ocean | collected 2008-08-30 | study: EMG produced TPA metagenomics assembly...
TCTTTTGTCTTGGCGACCCCGTCTGTCTAAGGACTAGCGTCTAAAGTTTAAACTTGCTTTTTCTTCCTGATGACTAACAAATTGCCAGCGACGATGAGTAACATGCCGATGATGCTAAATAGCGTAATGGCATAGCCCTCAAAAATGGCTGAGATGATCAGGGCGATGACTGGTAGTACTACGATGACATAGCCTGCTTTGTCCGGGCCAATTCTGCCGATTAAGGTAAGATAAGTCGTAAAAGCGATGACGGAACCAAAGACAGTGAGGTAGACAAGCGATAACAGGTAGGGGGCGTTGAGGTCAATGGTGGGCGTTTTGCCCGTGGCGATGGCAATGAGGAACATCAAAAGGCTTCCATACAGCATACCGTAAGTGGTGCTTTGGATCACCGGGATTTTCTGCTTCTGATTATAAGCTGAAGTGATGTTGCCCATGCTGGCAAACAAGACACCTGTGATGCAGAGTAATAAACCTGTGAGTAAACCATCGCTGAGCCCCGATTGTCGCATCTCCTGATAAAACATCAAGATGGTGCCTGATACTCCCAGGATTCCTCCCAAAACCACCTGCCGTTTTACTTTGGTCCCCATGAAGAGGGCACTGAAGAAAATATTCATGAAGATCAAAGTAGAAAAGATGATGGCCACCAGGCCACTGGTCAGTGTTTGTTCCGATAGATAGACGAGCCAGTAGTTAAAACCAAACAAGAGTACGCCTTGTAGCCCCATTCTTGCATGCTCTGAGGCTTTGAAGTGCATAGGCAATCCTGTTACCTTACAGTAGATAAATAACAATAATGCCCCCAAACCAAAACGGTAGCTCACAGAGAACAAAGGTTCTACGGTGCCGAGTTGAAATTTGATCACATACCAGGTAGATCCCCAGATCAATGCAGGGATGATAAAAAGCAGGTTGTTATTGAGCTTCATCAAATTCTAAGTTTCGGAGCGAATATAAACTTTTGCCCAAAGATGGCCCAACACTATTACAGTTAGCGCAGGAATTCTTCTCCATCAAATCTTTATTTGGATTAACTATAAATTGAATAGCGTTGGTAACAATGTTTGTACACTATGTGTTGCTACATTAAATGGATTGACCTAAACTAAAAAAAGAATATAATGAGTAATACCAAAACCTCGGCCCCGATAGCTGCAGAATTAGAAGCAGGGAAAAACTATGCATGGTGTAAATGTGGCGCTTCCAGCAACCAACCTTTCTGCGACGGATCACACAAGGGCACCGACTACACACCGGATGTATTTACGGTAGATGAGTCAAAGACCTACTACCTCTGCAATTGTAAGTCTACGGAAAATGGCCCGTTTTGTGACGGCTCGCATAAGAACTAAAAAATAGGTACGCAAAAGAGTGGAACCAGGGGGAACGATTTTTCCCATTGGATCGATTCATGCTATAAAAAAAGTCAGCTCAAAACGAGCTGACTTTTTACGTGTTGTGAATATTTGATCCAATTATTAATACTTAATAAATCTTTTGTTTGTCCGACGCTGTTCCTGGTATAACTCCAGAAGATAGACACCAGGGGTCAAGTTGCTGGTATCAACGGTATTTTGCTTGACAGGTGCTTCCATATGCACTTTTCCGTCTAATGAAACGATCTTGTAGAATTCATATTTTTCAGCACCAGACAAATACAATAAGTCTTTGACCGGGTTGGGGTACAAGGTAAGCTCTGCTGCTGAGGGCCCATTGGTAGAAGTAATGGTCATTACCTTAAATTCATCTGTCACTGATGCACTGTTGAAGTTGTTGTTTCCTTCCTGTGTTACTGTCAACATGACTGTGCCTGGCGTTCCATCTAAAGTGATGGTGTTGCCGTTTACAGTGGCAGGACCAGTTACCGCATAAGTTAAAGTGAGGTCACTGTCTGTAGTGGCTTCAATATCAAATGCCGGCGTATCCACTAGTTTGTCCTCCACAGGTGTCAATGTGATTGTTTGATCTGCTTTTAATACTGTCAACAGCCCATTGTTGGTCGCTATTTCATAATTATCTGTTGAGGTACCGGAGTTACCGATAGATAGGGTGATCTCATATTCGCCAGCATCTGGTTGCGTGGTATTTGCAGCATTTATATTAGCTGTGATGTTTACGTTCAAATCCTGCTCTCCCTCTCCGTTTACAAATCCTGTAATGGTATAAGTAAGTGCTGGAACCGCATTTCCAAAGGTGATGGTTTGATCGTTGGCAGTGATCTCAAGAGGTGCCTTATTGACGGTAAGACTTCTCCTTACTGGCATGGCCGGCAGGAAATTCTGATCACCTTCCTGTTTCGCTTCCAGTACAATGGTACCTGCTCCCGTGATGGAGAGCATGTCTGCGTTCAATGTGGCAGGTCCACTGATCAACGTGATTGTTACGGGTAATGAGGAAGAGCTGGTAGCGCTCAGTACAATATCGGCATTGCCATAGATAACATCTGCTAACTCAGAAAAACTAATGGACTGCATTGCTCTGTCAATTACCTCAAAGCTGATGGTTTCTGACACTGGATTGTAATTATCACCTCCTGCCTGGCTTATCTCTACAACGACACTGCCCAAAGTTCCGTTGAGGGTGATGGTATTGCCACTGATGGTCGCAGGGCCGGAAGTAATTGCATAAGTCAAAGCCAGTCCGGAATTGACAGTTGCTGCCACTGTAAATGGATCAGCAGTCAGCACCTGATCAGAAATAGTAGAAATGGTAACTACCTGATCTGCTTTGGCAATGTCAATGGTAAAAGTCTCATTGAGTGGCGCAAAGGTTGCGTCCCCGTCATTTGATGCCCTCACAGTAGCCAGTCCAGTCCCGGTGATATTGAAAACATACGCTCCTGATGCACTTTGATTGACGGTTAAGTTGCCGCTTTCTACTGAAAATACAATTGGTAAACCACTATTGGCAGTACCTGTGATGATAAATTCCGGGTCCCCGAAGGTCTTGTCAGCGATGCCGGTATAGGTGATCGTTTGTATATCCTTTTCACTGACTGTTACCTCTGCGGTTGCCATGCTTGTATTGCCACTTTCATCCGTTACAGAAAGCGTTACCACATTTACACCCACATTTGTTTCATTAAAAGAAGTGATGTCAAGTGATTTGGTGAGATTCTCAGTAGCTGTACAGTTGTCTTCAGACCCATTGTCAATGTCTTCTGCCGTAATAGATGCCATGTTGTTCTCATCTAAGATGACCGTCAAATCTCGTGTCATTACAGTAGGAGCTTCTGTATCTCCTACATTCACAGTTACCTCTGTGCTCATTTGAAATTCGCAGGCCAAACAGGTAAGATCAGCGCCTGTAATGCTTTCTGTAGACCCGTTTGAAGGAATGAGTGTTGCATTGTAAACGCCGGTATTATCCCGTATTTCAGTACCTTCATCATCCAGTTTGTAATTAAAAACGAGCCCTTCTTCTGTACCCTCTAAGCAATTGTTCTGATCAGCTTGTAATTCAGCTACGCTTCTGGCATAACTCCACAACCGTACTTCATCGAGCCCACCGGTAAAGTTGGCTCCACTATTTCCAAAAATGGTATTCTCGCTTCTGCCTATTTTCATCTCCAGTCCGTTTGTCTTGGCTTTTGGACCTGTTGGGCTGCCATCGCTACGTACCACATTATTTTGCAATACACCATTGTAGTAAGCCCTGATGTTCGTTCTATCGTAAGTGATGGCCAGATGAAACCATTCGCTTTCCGGAGGATCGTTTGCAAGAAACAGCGCACCATAGGTACTTTCTCCTCTGTCATGCATGATGACCAGGTCAGAGGTGGACTTCTGAAAATAAATGAGTACATCACTTACCCCACCAGGATTGTCTATGGCAAAAATTGGTTGGTGATCGCTGGTGCTTGTGATAAAAACCCATGCCTCAAAAGTGTAACTTCTGCTGTAGTCAAAATCTGCTATATCCGGAGCGGAAACGTAGCTCCCCCTGTTCACAAACGAAATGCCTTTGTTCTCTATCTCCGGGGTGCCTGCCACGTTAAAGGTAGTGGTTTCATTGAGTGGCCCCGTCATAAAATCCAATTGATCACCGGTACCGGCCAGAGGACCTTCAATCACCGTATGATCTGCGCTGTTTCTCAGGAAGTAGTTCACCCCAGTCTCTGAACTGGCAATGGAAACGGTGGTTTCTTCCCCGGCTGTGCAAAGTTCATCAGTGGCAACCGATACCATTTGATCGGCTACGGAGGAGTTAACAGTGACTGTTGCGATGGCCGAACCACTATTACCCGATTCATCAGTTACTGTGAGGGTGACGGTATTTTCGCCTACATCATCACAATCAAAAGAAGATTGGTCAATGGAGTATTGCAACGACGCTATTTCTGAGCAGTCGTCCGTGGATCCATTGTCTATCATGTCAGGTGTGATGGTTACATAGCCCGAGGCAGGAATTGTTACAGTAATGTCTTGTACCATCACCGATGGATCTGTTTTATCCCCAATGGTTATTTTATCAGCCATGATTCTTGCACAAATGATGTTGCCTCCATTGTCAAGAAAATCTGCATAGATATGGTAGGTAGTTGTCTCGCTCACTGTATTGGTGGTAAAGGTGAGGCTACCTCCGGTACCAGTGACAGGACCATCAATGACCGTGTTATTAGCGTCATCCCTGAGCATGTACCTGGCACCTGGCAGAGAACTGTCTATAGAAACTGTTGCACTTGATGTTTCTCCGTCACGGCTAAAACACAAGCTTCCTGCATCAGAGGTGACATTGACCTCAGGGATGAACGATGCTACCGATACGACGGCAGCACCGGTGGCGCTGTTTCCGCTGCCATCGGTGACGGTTAGTATGACTTCGTTATCTCCCTGGTCTGCACAGGTAAAAGTTGTTTTAGATAAAGAAAAGGAGGCGATACTACAATTATCACTGGAGCCGTTTTCTATCATTTCAGGCGTAAGCACCGCTTCTCCGGTCATGTCATCAATGTTTAAGGAAACATTTTGTGTGATAACACTGGGAGCTAGATTGTCTGTCACAACGATCAGCTGTGTAAATTCTTTGCTTCCTCCAGGGTAGGTAGCTGTGACAATGACAGTATTTCTATCTATTTCCGAACAAGTGTAGTTTCCGGTACTGGTTAAGGTATAGCTGACCTGACTGCAATCTGTTTTACTGGCAGTGAAAAAATCCAGATCGGGATTGGCTATACCATTTTCATCTAAGAACACTTGACGACTGTTTGTAAAATTGAAGCCAGGCTCTACAGTAACGGTAGCGGTGGCGAAATTTGTTTGTCCTTCACTATCAGTTACCGTCAAAGTCACCGTATTTTCTCCCAAATCATCGCAACTGAATGTTGTTTTGTTAGCCGCAAAAATGGTGACAGGTTTTCCACAAGCATCGATGGAACCATCATTGAGGGAGTTGGGATTTAAAGTAGCTATTCCATCAGCGTCCAGCGTGAGTGCGATGTCTTTTGCGATGGCGGTAGGAGGGGAGGAAGGAGCGCAAAAGCTCTCATATTCAAAATCATCAATAAAGACATTTGCTATAATGTTACTGGCATTGTCAAATGACAGGACAAAAACTATAGGTTCGTTGGGGGCACCAGCTACTGAAGAAAGATCAAAGGTACGGCTCACATAATTCCTGCTATTCACCGGTAAACTACCCACTCTCACTCTGGTACCATTACCCCGGACAGCCTCTATAGCTAAGGTTGAATTATCTTCAGTATTTGATAGTTTTCTGGCCCGGAGGGAAAGTATTCCTTGTGCATTTTCAAAAACTGGTGTGAAGACTTCAGAATCTGCTCTTGTGAACATGTACAAAGCTTGTTGTGTAGGATCTACTCTCACCGGGATACTGCTTGCCCATGCTGGGTCTATGACACTAGACCAACAAGGTGGGAGCACAGAGATGTCGTTTGGATCTGGTGGTGTATTAAAATCCTCAGACAAATTTTGCAAGGGCATATTAAAATTACAGCCTTGGCTAAATAGATTATGGATACCTGTGACTAGCGTAAACATGACCAGCAACCAGGTGAAAAGTATAATTTTTTTCATAAAGAATATGATTTATTCGGAATCGGGACAAATAAATGTTCTTTTCATCAATGTTTGCTGGGCCAATTGCTGAAATGCCTTTATCAATTGCTAAAGAGGATTTGCTGCTTTTCGTCTTTTGCTTACGTCATTTATTGCAAATGGAACCTCAGCTTCGTCCAGGTAAGGGAGAAGAGTATGACGGAAACGAGGGAAGGGGGGGCTACTGGCAGATCAATTCAGCTCATTGGCCTCAGTTTATTCAAGAGAGTGGGTTAAATCTGGCCAACCAATTCAAGGAATTGTGCTCTTTTCTCCTTGGAGATAGAGACTTTTTTGTCGTTTTTCATGACAATGTAGCCGCCATCGCTTTTGATATACTGTTTGATGTATTGAAGATTGATGAGATAGGATCTGTGCGGCCTGTAAAAATAATGGAGGTTTTCCAGTAAAGAAGAGAAGTGTTTGAGTGGTTTGCTAACCAGAATTTCTGGTAGCGATGTGGTGGTAATTTTGGTATACATACCGTCAGCTTCAAGCATAACAATCTCTTCAAAATCTACAAATTGCACACCATCACTGATAGGAAGTGCAATTTTTTTGAATTCGTTCTTTCTCAGGCTTTGTTTCAGTTCCTGCAATTTTTGATCAATATTTGATATGTCGTGGTTGTTGGTGATTTTTTTTACAGAATTGATGATAGATGATGGCCTTAACGGCTTCAGTAAATAATCAATGGCAGAAAGTTCAAAAGCTTTTACCGCATACTCGCTGTAGGCTGTAGTGAAGATGATTTTGAACTGAATTTGATCTTTCTCGAAGAATTTTAGGATTTCAAGACCGGAGTGTTCAGGCATTTCAATATCCAGGAAAACCACATCTGGTTGATGGAATTTGATGGACTCAACTCCCGAAATTAAATCCGTTGCCTGATGAATTTGAGTAATCTCCGGGCAGTTTTCCACCAGCAGCGTCTTTAGCAAAATTCTTGCCTTTTTTTCATCATCTATGATTACTGCTTTCATATGATTTGCCTATCTTTTATAGTACAAGTTCTTAAAAAGAGTAGATTCAATCAAGTGTCACTTGCTGAAATGGTTCTTTGGACTGCTAAGTTCAGGTTTTCCTGACAATTCAATAGGAATTTTCAAAACAACTTTTGTTCCTGCTATTTGATATTCCTCACCCAGCACATCCGTGACAACTACTCCCACCTCAGGGTTGACACTTTTATTGAGCAATCGCAATCTGTCTTCATTTGCTTGTGTGGCAAAGGATTGGTGCTGGATACCTTTGTTTTGTTGTATTTCTTTGGACCTTTGTCTTCCGATACCATTGTCTTGAATGATACAATGTAGGAGCCTGCCACCTGAGGTTTCTAAAAGATGCCCCGAAATAATCAGTCTTTTGGCTCCTTTTTTATGAAGCAAACCATGTTTGATACTGTTTTCAATATAAGGCTGGATCAACATTGTGGGGATCAGGAAGTGAGGGGATTCCAGTGCTACTTCAAAATCTATGGTGAAGATAAACTCGTCTTCAAAGCGAATTTCTTCCAATTCCAGGTAAGTTCTGATGATATCGAGTTCTTCTTCAATGCTGATTTTGTTGTTTGAACTACTGTTGAGATACCCTCTTACCAAATCGCTAAACTTTCCGAGATAATTGCTGGCATCATCTTTTTTATTGAGTATGATGAATTCCTGAATAGAATTGAGGGCGTTGAACATAAAATGGGGATTCATCTGGGACCTCAGTGCTTTCAATTGATAAAGATTTAGTTCATTCTGATGGTTTACTTCCTTCAATCTTCTCTTTAGCTGCACTTTAAACAGTAGCCATCCAATAAGAAAAATCAAAACAAAGAAAATAGTCAGGAACCACCATTGCCGGTAGAACGGCTGGTTGATAGTGAAAGAATGGCTAATGCTTTTTCCTTCTCTTTCTTTAAACAAAATTTTAGCCATGAAAGTATACCTTCCGGGAGGTAGTGATTTATAGTCAATTTCATTTTGATAAAAAGAGGTCTTTTGCCATTCCTGGTCAATTCCCTCCATTTTATACAAATAGTGAATGTCATCTTTCTTCTTCATCGACTTGCTGTCCAGCGTGTACAGAAACTTTCCCTGACTTGATGAAAAATTCGTAGTGGAAGAGGCTACTTTCCGGCCATTTACTCTGATCTCAGAAATGAGGAGATCGGGTATGGTTTCCTGGGCGGTGAAATCGGATAAATTTATTTTCTGAATCCCTTTTGGATGTGCCACCCAGATGAGACTATCAACCACGGTGATATCGGAGACATTCGTTGTGATCATCCCATTTGACATGCCAAAAGACTTTAGTGTCTCACCGTTTTTATCCTTGATTTGGATGCCGTTATCTGTTAGCAGCACCAAAAAGTCTTGAAATGGGACTATTTTCTCTACATTAGCTGGACTTCTCCAATGGCTCACTAATTCACCACGCCTAAATTGATATAGGCCGTGGTCCTGGGTCCCAATGAAAATATCCTCTCCCTCACAGTAAATAGATTTCCCTGGAATACTAATGCCATTTGGCTTCAATTCAGTTACCTCACCTGTTTGATTCATGATTTTTAGACCATTGCTGGTAACCGCATAAACCAGACGATTGGTGGCATCATAGGCAATCCGGTTGATTCGTTCACTCAAAGCTGCAATCCAGTGAAAAGGACTGAAAAAAGATACTTTGCCTCGTAAAAAATCAGGTCTGGAATTGTCAAAATCCAGGACTACCAGCCCCTGGTTTGTGGCCAATAAAAATAATTCTGGGTTGACTTCATGAATGTCTTTGACAGAGGCAACGTTCATGTGTTCTATCTCTTCAAGCGCATGATTAAATCTTGTGATGCCTGATTCAAATAACCATAACTCTTCTCGGGAATCAATCCACCTGGCGATCAGGTAGGCACCATGTTGTCCTTCATACACGTGGTTAACTCTTCCCTGTTTATCCAACTCAAATACTTCCCCTGAAATGGTTGTAATGAATAAGTTTTCATCAATACCTGTTGTAACCTTTCTCAGATCTGATTTGAAACTCAGGTCAGCGATGTTTTCTGTAGAGCCACTGGGGATAAAAATCAAGCCAGAACCAAAAGTTCCCAAAACAATGTTATGTTCACTGTCTTCCAGCATTGCTGAAATGAAGGAATTCTTAAACAACTTTTTTCCTTTGACGGCAGGACCCAATGAGCTGAGGACATCAATACCCTGTTTATCACCCCTTGCCCAAAAGCCCCTTTTTGTGCGTTGTATTCCCCTATACGCCATTTCTGGTTTGAAACTGCCTACTCTTTTAAGACTGTCGCCATCAAGTACAGATATGAAGTGCCTATCATATATGAAGATCTGGTCATCGGATGGAATCATTGAATAAGTAGGAAAATAATAATCACTAAATACCTTTCGGACAGTTATTTCATTGTCGTATAATTTGAAAATGGTACTTTCATCCTGATCGTAAAGTAAAATGGACCCGTCTTTTGCTCTGACCATCACAAATTGACTGGTGGATGGACTGACCAACAGCTGTGGTGCTTTGTTCGATTCAATTTTGAAAATTGCTTTTGTTCTAAAGATTAATTGATCCCGATTATCAATTAACAAATTCATGTCTGGTGATAAAAGGCTGTCTGGCATCTGATAATACAGTTCACCTTTCCCATTGGAGACTGAAAAAACCTGACCACTAAGGTTGTGAAAATACACCTTGCCCTTGCTGTCAGTTTGGAGATTGAAGAATGAAGAGGACTTTGACCCTGAAACGGGGATATTTATAAAATCTCTGCCGTCATATTGAAACACTCCTTGGTTGGTGGAAATCCAGTAGTTCCCCTCCAGGTCTTCTGCCAAATCATAAATATCAACTCTGGCAAATGTTTCCTTTCCCCACCAGAAATTTGCTGGTTCCTGACTTAATCCTGGGAAACAGCATAGCATAAATATAACCGTCAGGAAAAGCGCTAGTTGATGGGGAATTGATAAATTGAAGAAGATCATCAATTTGAAATAAAAGTTGTTATGTCGCCTGAAACAGCATTTTGCACCATTAGCTGCCAGCAGTAAAGGATACGTGCATGCTACTACATCTTAAAATAGAGGCTCAATTTAAAAACACTTCTTCATTTGAGTCTATTCCATCATACTAAATACTTCAACATTTACTCAATCATCGATATCCCATTGAGATCTGTTGTCAGGGTTTCGCTCATGTAGTCCAGAAAGGGCCTCATTTGTTGGAATCCATCAGATACTTCCTGGGCAAAACCGGGCTGCATGGCCTACTTGTAGCTAAAGCGCTTGTACAGCAAAAACAGCAAATACCTCAACAAGTCTATGGCCGCATGATCCCTTTCATAGCCTTTAGGGGCTGTTTTTAACTGTTCGCCTTCCAGTTTTCCAAAATATTGGATAAAATCCTGAGCTTCTAAAACCTCTCTCAGTCGCTCCGGCTCCGCGTCAATGTGAGCGCGGATCTGCTTGAGATCTCCGCTGTTTGGGCCCCAGAACCCTCCGCCAATAAAGCAGTTGCCTGGCTCTATGTGGAAATAATAGCCACCGCGCAAAGCGGCAGTAGCCCTTTTGAAACTACCACTAAGGTTCTTCTTATAAGGTGTCTTATCCTTGGAAAACCGGATGTCCCGATAAATCCGGTGGAGCGCCTTTTTTCCATTGCTATCTACCAGGTGATCGTGTTTTTGCATCGCGGCATACAGCTCGGCAGCAAAATCGATCATGTTCTCGTGGGCCTCCTGATAGGTGTCTTTATGTGCCTGAAACCAATCGCGGTGATTGTTTTCTTTTAGCGCTGATAAAAAGTCAAAGGTCTTCTTTTGAATCATTATTGGTTACAGTTTAACCAGAATCATGCAACTGCTCATTTAACTGCAAAAACACATCATTATTCTCACCTTAAATCTTGTATTGCAATTTTAGGCGACTACATCATCTGGGTTTCAGTAATTTAAGCATGCACAATTTAATACATTATCAAGCATATGAAAGTTTAAACCCGGTTTATGCAATAGAAACTCGTCATGAGGTTTTAAAGGGCAATAAATCAGGGGCTTATATTCATGAATCGTAGCATCGCTACGGTGAATGAATATAAGTTAGCTTTGCGACTGATTTGCAGCAATTTAAGACCGTAATAGATTAGCTATTGCATATTCCGGGTTAAACCCAACTGAGGGTGCTTCGTGTTTCCCAGAATGCTTCCGGTAATTCTGCGAGCATTTCAATGCTGTTTTGATCAATTTGTTCATTGGATCGATGAAGGTTTGAAAGCAAGTGCGATTCCGTAGCTGCACCACTTAGGATAATATCTGCAAACTCTTGCTGTAGCGCTGCATTCATCGCCAATTGGTCAGGTGTCAACTGATACCTGGCAGATAGCTCCTGGATGGTTGCAATCTCTGACGCAGTGACAAAATGAGGGTCCAGGGTGGCGATTCTGCCGTTGGCCATGGCTTCCTTGATGATGATCAGACATCCTTGCCGCCGGGCTTTATCTAATTGTGTCGCAACACTTTGTTCCAGCAGGTTCCATGTTGCCTGAACGGACTCAAACAGTAATTGCCCATTTTGCTCAATAGTGAGTGCTTTTTCAAGCGTTTTGTGCTGCTTGGGGCCTGTCAGGCTAAGCCCAACTACGGTTCCCGTAGATTGGATCTCAAACAGTAAATCCAATACTGCTGTATTTTCCAGCACACCACTCTCTATCGTGGCAGAGTGTATATGGTATATGCTGAGGTAGTCGCCCAGTAGTTCCTGGCTCTCTTTCCATTGTCGCGCAAGATTTTCCGGTGTATGGTACTTGATCTCATGTACTTCGGCATCTACCTGCCAGTTGGCTGTGTATACATAGCCCCATTTGGAGCCTATCACTACCTCTTTGGGGCTGATGTCGCGACTTTTGAGCCACTGGGCCAGAAATTCCTCTCCTTTACCGTAAGACCTTGCCACATCGAAGTAGCGGATGCCTTTTTTCCACGCAAAGTCCAGCATGTCAAATGCATGAGATCTCATGGCTTCAACAGTTTTGTCCGGGAGATCGGTAGCGTGTGTCAATGTCATGTAGCCCGGCCTTCCCAATGCAGCCAGGCCCAAACCAACCCTTTGATTGGTCAGTGTTTCCCTAATTGCTTCAATCATGACAATGAAACACTTTTTGCACATCAGGGTTCAGTTTTTCAGTAGAAATGATCAAGAAATTGATGGATGGCCACAATGCAGGTCAGTTCACCGGTCGTTTTGGGCGATTCAATCAGATTCGAAGTACTTTTTTATAGATCAGACGTGAATAACCGTAACTTTAAATAATAAATATTATCACGATTGTTTCTACAGGAGATATCATTGAGTTCCTGGCTAAAATCTATTATTCATCATTCTGAATTGTTAATGTGTGATGATGGATTATCACCGCCATGACTCATTATGAATTACTCATCATTAAAAGGTTTTAGAAGATTCAACATTCGATGCGAAAATCTCCCTGTGATGAATCAAACGTGATATAGTTTAATAAATGGCTATGAAGATGAAGAAAACAATTTTGATCGCTGCGTTGATGATTTTGACATTGGGTGTATTTGCGCAAGGAGGCAGGCGTAATCAAGAACGTCCTAATCGCGGGCGGCCCAATGCCGGACAACGCATACAAATGGAAAAAGACAGTGTGATCGGCAAGATCACAACGCTCTCTGAAGACCAGAAGATGCTGCTGGATGCGGTCTATGCGGGTGTACAAACCTCTATGGAGGAACTTGCGGGCACTGCCAGAGATGACCGGGAAGGCTTCAGAGAGAAAATGCGTGCCATCTCAGAAGACAAGAATGCACAGGTCAAAGAAATCCTCAACGAAGAACAATGGACGCAATATGAAGCCATGTTGAAAGAGGCCCGTGAACAACGACGAGAACGACGCCAAAACGGAGGGCAACGCCGTGGCAGACCCGATGGCGGACAATAAACCCGATTGAGCAGAATGAGAGGCATTTTTTGGACTTTATTGACACTTTTTTGCTGTCTACAGCTGACAACAGCAACTTTTGCACAAAATGGCCACAGGGTCAAAGGAAAAATAGCAGATGAAGCTTCTGGCAAGTCCCTGCCCGGAGCCAATGTGGTATTGGTGAGTGTGAAAGATACTACCAACAGGGCCTTTGCTGTAGCAGACATAGACGGCAACTTCGAGATAAATGGGTTGGATAATGCCTTTTACAAGATGACCGTCACCTTTGTAGGCTATCAGCCAATGAAGAAGTTTGTTCGTGTGAACCAGCCCATGGTCAATGTTGGGACGCTGTCCCTGAAAGTAGATACCGAAGTCCTGAAAGAGGTGACCATCCAGGGAAACACCGTAACGGCGGTACAGAAAGGAGATACTTTACAGTACAATGCTACTGCTTACAAGACCAATCCGGATGCCAATGCGGAGGACCTGATCACGAAGATGCCGGGGATCATCGTAGACCAGTCGGGTGTGCAGGCACAAGGTGAACAGGTGCAAAAAGTACTGGTGGATGGGCAGGAGTTTTTTGCCAATGATCCTGCTGTAGCCCTCAAAACCATTCCTGCAGAGATCATCAGCAAGATTGAAGTATTTGATCAATTGAGCGATCAGGCCCAGTTTTCTGGTTTTGATGATGGTCAAACTACGAAGACACTCAACATTATTACCAAGCCCACCGCGCGCAATGGTCAGTTTGGGCGCGTCTATGCAGGTTATGGAACGGAAGGGTTTTACAGTGCAGGCGGAAATGTCAATGACTTTAATGACAAGCGCCGTCTGACGGTGGTAGGTTTGTCTAATAATATCAATCAACAAAATTTTGCTGATGAGGACATTGCCGGTATTGCCGCGACTTCTGGTAACCGACGTCGTGGCCGACGTGGGAGAGGAGGGAACCGCGGTGGGTTCAATGCCGGCGGCAATGCCAGTGACTTCCTCACGGGGAGCCAGGCGGGCATTTCTCAAACCCACTCCGTTGGTCTCAACTATAGCAATCAATGGGAAAAGCTGACCCTCAATGGATCTTACTTCTTCAATGCGAGGGACAACAGCAATGATCAACTGGTCAACCGCGAAACGTTTCTTTCTGAAGATGTTAGTCAGTTTTACACGGAAGAGAGTCAGTCGACCACCCTCAATTACAACCACCGGCTCAATCTACGTCTGCAGTGGAACATAGACCGTTATAACTCGATCATTTTTACGCCGGGCATCAGCTTCCAGCAGAATGACCAGGGTGATCAGGTGCTGGGTAGGACAGCGGTCAATGGTGAGCCACTGGGCAGTGTAACCAGCAACGATTTTGCAGCCTCTTTGAGTGGCTTTCGCCAAAATGGTTCGCTCCTCTACAGGCATCGATTTGCCAAAAGAGGGAGGACGTTTTCGGTAAGGTTAAGAAACAATACGAATTCCACAGAAAACGACAGCGAGTTCATGACTGTAGTAGAGACTATGAGGTCGGCCATGCGGGATACCACCGATCAATTTGCAGAGATCACTTCCGACAACGAAACCTGGTCGACCAATATTTCCTACACGGAGCCGGTATGGCAGCGGATGCAATTGCAGTTCAGTTATGATTATTCGGTCAATAATGCCACATCTGAGCGAAGTACCTTTGACCAGTCAGTGGAGGAGCCGGTATTGATAGTGGACAACGACCTGTCCAATGAGTTTGACAGCCGATATATGACCAGCAGGCCCGGTGTGGGTATGATTTGGCGTAAGGACAAGGTGATGGTAAGGGCGGGACTGGGCTATCAGCAGGCCCGGCTGGAAAGTAGCCAGCTTTTTCCGGAGGCGAACGAAGTCAATCAGGACTTCAACAACCTGTTGCCCAATGCCATGATCAGGTGGAATTTCACCAAAGAAAAGAACCTTCGGATCATGTATAGAACCAGAACGGAGAATCCATCGGTTTCGCAGCTGCAGAATGTCATTGACAACAGTAACCCACTGTTGTTGTCTACCGGAAACCCTGCTTTGGGACAAAGTGTGTCTCACTCCATCATCAGTCGCTACTCCAATACCAACGTGAAGAAATCCACGAGCTTTTTTAGTTTCATCTTGCTGAGGAACAATGCCGATGCCATTAGCAACTCCACTTTTGTGGCTGCTCAGGACTCAACACTCGGCAGTGCCATTGTCCTGCCGGCAGGAGGTCAACTGTCACGGCCGGTCAACATTGATGGCAACTGGAATATTCGCTCTTTTTCTTCCATGGGATTGCCACTTGGTTTTTTGAAGTCGAATATCAATCTCAACCTGGGGATCAATTATCAGCGTACCCCCAGTATTATCAATGAGCAGGAGAATGTGGTGAACACGCTGGGCACAACCACTGGATTTGTGGTGGGGAGCAATATCAGTGAAAAAGTGGATTTCACCTTGTCTTATTCTGCCAATTACACCGTGGTAGAAAACAACCTACAGCCCGATTTTAATGATAATTTCCTCTTTCAAACGAGCAGGGTGAAGTTTAACTGGATCTTGCGAAAAGGGCTTGTTTTTCGTTCAGACCTCACTTACCAACAATATAGCGGACTGGAACAGGACTTTGAACAGGACTTTTTGTTGTGGAACATCAGCATTGGCAAGAAGATCATGAAAAACCAGCAGGGTGAGATCAGAGTGGATGTTTTTGACCTGTTGGAACAAAATAACAACGTCACCAGAACCACTGCAGAGTCCTACGTAGAAGATGCCATCAATCAGGTGGTGCGACAGTATTTTATGCTCTCCTTCACTTATAATATCCGGAATTTTAAATCGGCAACTGCTCAACGTGGGTCGTAATGCCGTAATTGAGGAATATCGGAATACCGTAATTATTGATGAGTAATTTTTGATTAGTGATGAGGTAATACCGGAAAACCGTAATTATTGCGCCTGATATTTTTAATAAGGTTAGGGGTGAGGATGATGTTCAGTTCTGAAAATTCAGGTGTGATATCTTGCTTCTCGTGTCGTGATAATATGCACGTCTCTCCTGAAGCGATACTGAAAATCGTTTTGGCTTGTGATAGATGCTTTCAGCTATCAGGAGGCTGCGGTATGTTTTAGGAATCGCTTTATCGAGGAGTGTGTATTCTCTTGGTTTTCCTTCTATTGACGATTAGGACGGCTGTGAGGACACAGCCTTAGGCCTCTTGTGGTTGAAGCTGTGAGTACCTTTCTGCCGCGTCAATTTGAGCCTGTATCGCGGGCCAGGGATAGAGGTAGGCTACCAGGCCCTTGTGGCCGTGTAGCAACGAAAGCCCGACCCTTGGGAGGCCCCCAAAAATTCCTTAGTAAATCGTATCTTCGTAAATCATTATAATGCTGATTATGAGCTAATTAATTTCTTAAATCATAAAAAATCGGCTTGCAAAGCAAAAAAGTGATTTGATTTTGAAATAAATTGCTGAAAATTCACACTAATACTAAGAAGAGTTGTCAAAGGCATTTTTCAAAACGTTCGTACAACAGAACATAGATATGATCCAACATATCTGTCGGGCCTATGCGAGAGATGCTGAAGAGTTGAAAGACTTTGTACAGGAGGTTACTATTCAGCTTTGGCGCTCGCACAGTAAGTTCGAGAACAGGTCAAAAGTGTCAACCTGGGTTTATAGAGTTACGCTGAATGTCTGTCTGTCGATGGCCAAGAAAAACAAACGTATGGTGGAGTCTGTTCCACTGGACAATCTCAATTTCAAGGAAGACATCGATGAAGCGGAGAAAGAACAAATTGAGCTGCTTTACAGCAATATTCGTAAGCTGAGAGAGGGGGATCGGGCTGTTGTGCTGTTATATTTAGAAGATAAAAGCTATAAAGAAATAGCAGAGATTCTTGGAATGACCGTTAGTAATGTAGGTGTTAAAGTAAACAGATTGAAAAACCAACTAAAAAGTATGATCAATGGCTGAGTTGGATATCAAAGATATATGGGCGAAAGGCAAGCTTCAGCGTTCCAATGAAGTAGAGGTGAACGTGGATGAAGTAGTGGGGAAGAAATCCAAAGATGTATTGTATTGGGTCAAATTTGTCCTGTGGATAGAGTTCTGGATCAATGTGGTTTCATTGCCACTGTTTTACTGGATGATGACCCTGGAGTTGTATGCTGCCGATATTTATCAGTACATCTATGGCGCAGGCATGGTCATGATTGTGGTTTATCTGTTCTATTATCAGTTTCTTATCAGAAGTATTCGCAAGTTTGATTATGCCGGAGATGTGAAAGGCAGTTTGACCAAGATTTACAAATATCTCAAATTCTACATTTTACATTACAAAGTAGTCGTCTGGGGACTTATCCCAATCAGCTGCGCTGTGAGTACCCTTCTGGCATTAGAAGAGATAGCTGCCAAAGACGAGACTTTTGCGTTCTATTCCACTCCTTTTTGGGTCATGATCGGTTTTATGGCAGTAGCTTCATTGCTCATATCCGCACTATTCAACTTCCTGGTTAACCTCATCTACGGTCGCAAAATCAAGCGGTTGAAAGAAATGGTTAACCAATTGTAGTACTTGAGTACTCAGAGTGAGAGTGAGGTTTGAGAGCTGGCAGCGCAGGTTGATTTAATTTACCAACAAAAACTACCTTGACAGATCATAAGCTGTGGTGTATTTCCTGCGGGACAGGGCGATGTGTGTTTGTACCTTGGCGATATTGGAAATGACCGAAAGTTTGGTGAGGATGAATTTCTCATAAGCCTCCACATCTGCAACAACTACCTTCAGCAGAAAATCGTAGTCACCAGCGATGTGGTAACACTCTAACACTTCCCGATATCCATCTATTTCTTTAACAAATTTGTCCAGATAGCTTCTCGTGTGCTCTTTTAAGGAGATAGAGATGAAAATCGTTTGTTTGAGGCCGATTTTGCGTTCATTGAGCAGCGCGACATAGCGGTCTATCAACCCTTCTTTTTCCATCTTTTTTACACGCTCGAAGACCGGAGTAGTGGATAGGTTGAGCTTTTCAGCCAATGCTTTGGTTGTATAGCGGCCATTTTCCTGCAAGTGCCGTAGAATTTGCAAATCATTTTCATCAAGTTTCAGATCCATGTTGGATGATTTTTCGGGTAGTCAACTTAAATTTTGATAAAAATAGAAAATTAATCTTAGATTATATTTTTTGATAGAATATCATTCTAATATTTAACTCAATTGTATTGTAATAGTATTTTCTGAGCCGCTGTATTAGTATTTTTGAGTATGAAACGCACGTATCAGGACATAAAAGACATTGTTTCGGAGTTTGAGCAAAAGAGACCCGAAATCGTATTTGAGTGGAAAGATGAACTGTCTGAAGCAGAAGGGTGGATTGTCATCAATTCATTGCACGGTGGGGCAGCTGGTGGAGGTACCAGAATGAGAAAGGGACTGGACAAAAAAGAGGTAGAGTCTTTGGCCAAAACCATGGAAGTAAAGTTTACTGTTTCGGGTCCGGGCATAGGTGGGGCGAAGTCAGGGATCAACTTTGATCCACGTGACCCGCGCAAGGACGAAGTACTGGACAGATGGTATAAAGCGGTCATTCCATTGCTAAAAAACTACTACGGTACTGGTGGAGACCTTAACGTAGATGAACTCAAGGACGTCATTCCCATTACCTCAAAATATGGTCTGCTACACCCACAGGAGGGGATTGTTAACGGGCATTTCGGTCATTCTGTCAATGAGAAAATCGAACGATTGCAATATGGTGTGTCTAAGCTGGTAGAAGATCTGCGCTACACCCCGTCGGCGGAGACTAAGTTTAAAGTAGCTGACTTAATCACCGGCTATGGTGTGGTAGAGGCAGTGAAGCACTACTACGGTATTTGGGGAGGCAATATTTCTGAGAAAAGGGCGATTATTCAGGGATGGGGTAATGTAGGTGCGGCAGCTGGCTACTACCTCACGCAGTTGGGTGTTCGCATTGTAGGGATAGTGGACCGCGATGGTGGCCTTCTCAATGAAGAGGGCTTTTCTGCCGATGAGATATCCTCGCTATTACTCAACAGGGCGGCTTTCTCCGACCGAGACGACCTGATACCCTTTGAAAAGATCAATCAGCAGATATGGGACCTGGATGCCGAGATATTTGTACCTGCGGCCGGGTCGAGACTGGTAACCCGGGAGCAGATCAAAGCCATGATAGATACCAATCTGGAGGTGATCAGTTGTGGAGCCAATGTGCCATTTGCCGATCCGGAGATATTTCTGGGACCCATTTTGTCTTATGCAGACCTGGAAGTGGCGATTATCCCGGACTTTGTGGCCAATTGTGGCATGGCCCGCACGTTTGCCTTCCTCATGGAAAGCGATGAGGAAATTACCGACGAGAGTGTTTTTGAAGATACTTCACAGATCATCAAAAAGGCCTTGAAAGAAATACATGCAGAGCGCCCTGATGGCACAGGACTGGTTGCTCAGGGTCTGGAGATCGCCCTGGTGAAAGCCAAAGCCAGCAGGACGGATAGGTGATTATTAGATACTAGACTTTAGATGCTAGATTTTAGACTTGTTTTGTTGATAATTTGGCGATTAAAAACTCTGAGTCATTTTATAAGATAGATGAGTGATGCGTGATTAGTAATTATTGATTGAGTCTGCTTGCGGTCAATTTGTGTACTGTCAAGGGCATGTTGCCTACTTTATTTTAGAGGCTTTGAAGATTTGGAGAATAGAGATATAAATTAGTAATGCATGATTATTAATGATTGATTTAGCTTTGCATACTGCTAATTGCCTACTTCCTACTGGTTACTGCCTACTTTACTTATTCTGGGATCGATGACTGGAGAAGAAACCCAACAAACTTTATCTAACATCTAATATCTATTGTCTAGCGTCTAAATTGTGTTTGCCCTTTTGTATTAAGACTTGTAACTTCAGTATTCATTAACTCTATTACAAATGCCTATTTATCATAAACTAGGAAAGATACCTTCAAAAAGACATACCATTTTTGAGAAACCTGACGGCGGGATTTACAACGAGCAGTTGTTTGGTACCATCGGTTTTGATGGGATGTCTACCTTGTCCTATCACATCCATCGCCCCACGATGGTGAGTGAGGTGAATGCGCCACTCGATGTACGACCCGAGATTGCTTTTGAGCGTAACATCACTTCCAGGTTGCTGAAAGGCTATGATGTCTCTCCGGTTGATGATTACCTGGAGAGCCGCAAGGTGGTATTGCTCAACAGTGATGTGGAAGTGTCGCTTGCCGCTCCCAGAAAGTCCATGACAGACTATTTCTATAAAAATGCCGATTGTGATGAGCTGTTGTTCATTCACGAGGGATCAGGTGTTTTGCGTACACACCTTGGGAATATCCGTTTCGAGTACGGTGACTACCTGCTTATTCCCAGAGGAACGATCTATCAGATCAATTTTGACACGGAGGTCAACCGTTTGCTGATTACAGAATCCTATCACCCGATCTATACCCCCAAAAAATACCGTAACTGGTTTGGTCAGTTGCTGGAGCACTCGCCTTTCTGCGAAAGAGACTATAAGCTGCCGGAGGAGTTAGAGACCTATGATGAAAAAGGAGATTTTGTCATCAAAATCAAGAAGCAAGGGTTCATTCAGGAATTGGTCTATGCCTCGCATCCCTTTGATGTGGTAGGATATGACGGTTATAACTATCCCTACGGTTTCTCTATTCATAATTTCGAGCCCATCACCGGTCGCGTGCACCAGCCGCCTCCAGTGCATCAGACCTTTGAAACCAGCGCTTTTGTGGTTTGCTCGTTCTGCCCGAGATTGTATGATTACCATCCCAGGGCGATTCCTGCACCTTATAATCACTCAAACATTGATTCTGATGAGGTATTGTACTATGTGGATGGTGACTTTATGAGCCGCAATAACATTGAAAAAGGACATATTTCACTGCATCCGTCAGGTATTCCTCACGGACCGCATCCGGGTGCCTATGAACGTAGTATCGGACAGACCGTCACACATGAGCTGGCCGTGATGGTAGACACTTTCAGGCCATTGATGATCACCAAAGAGGCGATGAAGATTGACGATGGCAAGTACCACCAGTCATGGTTGGAACACTAAAAATATTATTGAAGAAAGTAAAAGATGAATGGTAATGGAAAATACGATTCCTAAAATATTTGAAGAAGCAAAAGACTTCATGCCGCTCAATGGCACTGATTATATAGAGCTATATGTGAGCAACTGTAAGCAGGCAGCTCACTTCTACAAAACTGCTTTTGGATTTCAGTCATTGGCTTATGCCGGCCTGAGTACCGGTCAGCGCGAGTCTGAATCCTATGTCGTTCAACAAGGCAAGATCAGGTTGGTACTGACTTCTCCATTAAAGGGAGGCACTGAAATAGGAAAGCACATCGACCGTCATGGAGATGGTGTGAAAGTAGTGGCGCTTTGGGTAGACGACGCAGCTTATGCCTATGAAGAGGCGGTCAAGCGGGGCGCTAAATCTTACATGGAGCCAACAGAAAGCAGTGATAGTCACGGGAGTGTCATACGTTCCGGCATCCATACCTATGGCCAGACCGTCCATATTTTTGTTGAGCGAAAAGACTATCACGGTGCCTTTCTTCCCGGATTTCAAAAGTGGGAGAGTGATTATAACCCGGAGCCATTGGGTTTGCAATACATCGACCACATGGTAGGTAACGTGGAATTGGGTGAAATGAACAAATGGGTGGAGTTTTACAAGAAAGTAATGGGCTTCGCACAGATTGTGTCATTTGATGACCAGGACATCTCCACAGACTACACTGCGCTGATGAGTAAGGTAGTGAGCAACGGTAATGGAAGGATCAAATTCCCAATCAACGAACCGGCTGATGGGAAGAAGAAGTCTCAGATAGAAGAATACCTTGATTTCTATGAAGAAGCGGGCGTCCAGCACATTGCCGTCGCTACGGACAATATCATTGAGACCGTGACACAGTTACGTAGCAGGGGAGTAGACTTTTTACATGTGCCTGATAACTACTATGACCACGTACTGGACAGGGTGGGAGAGATAGACGAAGACCTTGCGCCACTCAAAGAGTTGAACATCCTGATTGACAGAGATGACGAAGGCTACTTGTTACAGATCTTTACCAAACCAGTAGAGCCAAGGCCAACGATGTTTTTTGAGATCATCCAGCGAAAAGGAGCTCAGAGCTTCGGTAAGGGCAATTTCAAAGCCTTGTTCGAGGCCATCGAAAGAGAGCAGGCGCTTAGAGGTACATTGTAGTATTCATTAAAAAGAAACGATATCAGCTAACAGCTTAGAGGAATACGATTTATGTCAGAAAAAATAAATACCTGGGTACCTGTACCTGAAAATTCAGATTTCACCATTTATAACCTCCCATATGGCATCTATAGCCAGGAGGGAGGGTCCCCCAAAGCAGGTGTCGCCATTGGTGAGTCTGTATTGGACCTTGATGCATTGCAGAATGCAGGACTTTTAACGCATAGCAGCTTGACAGCCGGTGTTTTTGCGACTGGCCAGCTCAATGACTTCATCAGTTGCGGTCGCGAGGCATGGACTTATGTAAGGAGTGAATTGACCAGCCTGCTGACAGATGACCACAGCGCATTGAAAGCACGCAGTGCTGAATTCCTGATCCCGCAGTCTGCGGTGAAAATGCACATGCCTGTATCAGTGGGTGATTATACAGATTTCTACTCCAGCCTGGAGCATGCGACCAACGTAGGGATTATGTTTCGGGGAAAGGACAATGCACTGATGCCTAACTGGAAACACATTCCGGTAGGATATCATGGAAGAGCTTCTTCAATTGTGGTATCAGAGACGCCCATCCACCGTCCCAAAGGTCAGATGTTACCAAAAGATGCGGAGCAGCCGGTCTATGGCCCATCCAGGCTACTGGATATCGAGCTGGAGATGGCGTTTGTAGTGGGTAAGCCCAATGAGTTGGGCACCAGTGTTCCTGTGGCATCAGCAGAGGAGCATATCTTCGGAATGGTTATTTTTAATGACTGGTCAGCCCGGGACATTCAAAAGTGGGAATATGTGCCTTTGGGCCCGTTTCTTGGAAAGAGTTTTGCCTCCTCCGTTTCTCCATGGATTGTTACCCTGGATGCGTTGCAACCCTTCAAAGTGAAAAGCCCGGAGCAGGATGTGGAAGTGTTGCCTTACTTGCAGGGTAGCAAAGAAGGCTCCTATGACATTCAGCTGGAAGCCTGGCTCACACCAGAAGGCGGGGAATCGACAAAGATTTGTCATAGTAACCACAAGTACCTTTACTGGACCATGGCTCAGCAGCTGGCGCATCATACGGTGAATGGCTGTAACCTGCGGGTAGGGGATATGTGTGCGAGCGGCACCATCAGCGGTCCAACACCTGATTCTTATGGTTCTTTGCTGGAGCTGACGTGGAGAGGAGAGAAACCGCTGAAGTTGGCAGATGGCAGCGAACGTAAGTTCTTACAAGACCATGACGAGATGACCATGAAGGCCTATGCGGTCAAAGATGACATCAGGGTTGGTTTTGGTGAGGTAAGGACCAGGATATTGCCTTCAAAGGACTGATAGCCTGGCGCAAGCATCCGGGACGCGTAGTCGCGCTTGTGCCTACCAAGTTGCGAGCGTCTCGCTCGCGTTGATGAAATAAATCTGCCCGGGATGTTGTCTGGCGCAAGTATCAGCTTGTGCCTACAAAGCTGCGAGCGTCTCGCTCGCCTTAATGAAATAAATTAATGAAACTTGAGCGTATCCTTGCTGGTGCCAGCCTCTCGCTGGTACCCATTGAGGGAAGAGCATCCGCTCGAATGGTAGAAATGAATTCCTGACACTTGAATAAGATAAGATCAAACGAAGGGAACTTGCTTTGTTAATAAAAACAGTGACGAATGAAAATTGACCCTAAAAATACCCCAACCCCTCAGGTACATCAGTACTTATTGGGTGCCATTGCACCCAGACCCATTGCCTTTGCCAGTACCATTGACAAGGAGGGAAGGGTCAACCTGAGTCCGTATAGTTTTTTCAACTGCTTCAGCGCCAACCCACCGATACTGATTTTTTCACCTGCCAGGCGTGTTCGGGGCAATACGACGAAGCATACGCTGCACAATGCACAGGACACTGGCGAAGTGGTCATCAATGTGGTCAACTATCCCATTGTAGAGCAGATGTCACTGAGTTCTACGGAGTATGACGAAGGCGTCAATGAGTTCATCAAATCAGGCCTGACGGAGGTGCCGAGCGAGTTGGTTGCACCTCCACGTGTCAAAGAATCGCCTGTTTCTTTTGAGTGTAAGGTGAAGGAAATCATTGCACTGGGACAGGAAGGCGGTGCCGGGAATCTGGTGATCTGTGAGGTAGTGATGATGCATATTGCAGAACACATTCTGGATGCTGAGCAGCGAATCGACCCTTTCAAAATGGACCATGTCGCGAGGATGGGAGGCAATTGGTACAGCAGGATCATTGACGAGGCCCTCTTTGAAATCCCAAAACCGATTCGAACCAAAGGAATTGGCGTGGACAGCCTTCCTCAGTCTGTGAGAGAGAGTAATATTCTGACCGGCAATAACCTGGGAAGGTTGGGTAACCTGGAAACACTACCAACAGAAGAGGAGGTGTCGAAACATGCCAACGCCTCGGGATTGAGTGCAGCCCAAGCTGTTGAGAATAGGGTAGAGGCCCTTCATTTATTGGCGCAGCAGCAGTTGGAGACGGATACTTTGTTGGCAATGAAAACATTGATGGTTGCGGATCAGCATTCCTAGTATCTGGTGCCAGCGTCGCGCTGGTACCTACCTAAGAAAAGAGCGTCCGCTCGAAAGTCTGTTCTGAGCCTGGCCTAATTTTGTCTGTTTTTTTAATGCATGATATGTGATGAGTAATACCGAAATACCCCGTTCTGGGTGTAGCTTACAGCTACAGCACACATATCCAGCCTGTTTCCTACAGGCTCTCTCAATGAGCGATGCAATGGTGTAAAACTTCTTAGATTATATCAACAAGAATGAGGTATGACTCGGCAGTGCGCCGCTGAGTCATGATTTCTGTAGAATTGAGGAAACTCAATGCACTAAGGGCATTGCTGTACTGATGGAGGACAGCAATTAATGGGTTCGATAGTGTCATTCGGTAGAATTTCGCAGAAAATGTTCAACGATAGTTCTGTGCAATGCCCGCCTTTCACTTTGTCGAGATTGTGGGGAGTTACAAAACTTTTTACTTTTAGCGTCTCAAGACTCAATCTTTTATTTTTCATGATATATTTATTTGGTTTACCTAAATATACAAAGAAAGATCTGAGATAATTAATCAAATGAATGCTGTTTTGCCAGTTATCAACTTTTGTGTCTCAAAAACGTTCCGCACCAGCTGTCTTCAGATCTAAAGTCTGGCATCTGGCGTCTCATAACTCAATCTAATCATCACCAACTCCACCACCCAAAGGAAATCTCTGGAAAAATGGGTGGTTTGTCCGAAAGAACATTTTGAGGATCGAAATTAATACCGGCGCCAATGGCAAAGAATGGTAGTTTTCCCCCTTTGAACATATACGTTGTTCTGAATGCATAGGTAGGATGGAAGCGTAGCTTACGAAAGGTGAAACGATGACTTCTGACCAGCAGTTCAGGATGGATTTTCTGGCGATTGCTGAGATGGAAGATATGACCAATACCGTAGCCTAATACCCAACGCGATCTGTCTTTCGCCTCAGGGTCTTCCTGAAAATGGTGCCCGATGATCAACTTATTGAGGATGTGTTTGGTGCCTGTCAGGATTTCAGTCTGGAAAAGCCCGTTATGATCCTGCATCAGTCGGAGGGAGCCTTGTCCGTCGCCCACATTGAGTAAACCCTCGATGTAGCCATGTTTTCCGCTGTCGATGCTTTTTTCCGTGATATTGATCAATCCAATCTGCCATCCATACAGTAGCTTGCTGACATTGATCAGGCCTACCTGATAACCTCCGTTTTGTTTCTGGTTGTTGAATAGTCCAATTTGTAATCCATGCTCATTAGACCCTTCCGGTGACTGTGGTCCATAGGTTTTGCGGGCGAGGTTTACCAGAGCCAGCTGAAGCCCATACATTTCTGTTTTGGCCACATTGAGGACGGGAGCAATTTGAATGCCTGACGAAAAAGAGCCGGTGTAGTTAGCAACACCCGAGAGTTGTACGCCAAACAGGTAGCTACCCGATCCGTTGAGCACTGTTGCAGCCTGCAAGCCATTGACACCGTCCAGCGCAAGATTGCTCATTAGGGAGACTTGGGAGCCAGTGACCTCGCCGGTGACCATGTTTTGAAGTCCGGCGATTTGGAAACCGGTAAAGTTGGATTGCAGTTCAAGAAGCTCATGTCGTTGATAGCGTCGTATTTCGCGCCGTCCACCACCCACAAAGTTGAATAACCCGGAGATCATAAAGCCACTGGAGGTGTGAAGGTAAAAGGAAGATAGCCCGGCAAGACCCAGGTAGCTATTACCAGCCGAATATTCAGTAAAAGCGTTGAAAGAAAAGCGGTTGTAGTAGTTTTTGCCATCCATTCCATTGGTGCTAAAACCCGGAACAAGTCCCAGGTTGATGGTCTTGGGAAGGTATTCGCGTTTTTTCTTTTCTTGTGCAAGGCCAGCGGTAAAGGTGAGGAAAAGCAGTAGAAAGAAGAGAGTAGTTTTCATGGGTGCTCGGGGATGAAGGCAAAGCGATAGCAAAAACCATTGAAAAATGGCTTGAAAATGAGGGGGTTAAGTAACGGGAGCTAGTCGATGGAGACAGTCAGGGCGGTGAGCGCCTCGTTGTCCGCCAGACTGGTGTTGACATCCGATGAGACGAACGTCGCCTGCTGCTTTTGTTGCAGCTCATCCGGTGTGGGACTGGCCTTCACAAAAACCTTCTGGTACACCAGCCGTTCCTGATAAACTGTATCGGCTGCCAGTGTCACATAGACTGTATCGGCAATAGTGGGCACTTCTACATAAGTGACCTCACTGGCTTGCTGATCGGGTGCGCCTGTACCCCAGAAGAAGTAAGGTGCAACAGCCACCAATAGTAAAATAACCATGACATAAGCCGGCACTTGCCGTTGAAACAGCCTTCCCAACAATGAACCGGAGGTGTGAGCACCTGCCCGCCCATGTTGTTTCTTAAATTCAGTCATGAGTTCTTGCTTCATGGCTGCCCCTGACTTCAGGTCTGTCTGAGAGCCCCTGGCTTGATTGATGCTGGTCCTCATCAGCCGGTAAGCTTCTTCAGAGCCGAGTATCTCCTGTACCAGGTGTTGCTCCTGAGCACTCAGTTGCTCGTAGTCATATCGCTGAAGTAAGAATTCTATTTTGTCCATATGTTCCTTCATTGCTGGTCCGTTATTAGCGATTCTTCAAATAATTCCAAGATATTTTTGCGTATGTAGAACAGTCTCGACTTGACCGTCCCCTCTGTGCAGTCCATAATGGCTGCTATTTCTTTGATGCTCAACTCCTGCTGATAGCGCAACAGGAATATCTCGCGTTTGTCTTCACCCAGTTGATCCAGGATTTTATGCAATTCTTTCATTTGTATCTCCTGGTCCAGCCGGTGTTCTATGTATTTGCTTTCTGTAGGATTGATCGGCAATTGGTCCAGGTAGGCCCGTTCATAAGCGCGCTTGCGGTAAGCGTTCTTACACATATTGGTGGCAATACTGAAAACCCAGGTAGAGAAGTTGAGCTCCAGTTTAAACAGTTCAGGTTTGCGAATGATTTTGGTGAATAGCTCCTGCGTAAAATCCTCTGCCATGTCACGGTCATTCCACAGCATCTTGTAGAAGTAGTTAATCAACCGCTGCTGATAGCGGTCAAATAGTTCGCTGAAAGCCCCACTGCTTCCCTGGCAAACCCTTGCCATGAGTTCGTTGTCTGTCAGCTTGCGATGTCTGTTGAACAGCTTCATCACCTATTCTTTGATGACCTCCATGAAAACCCGGAAACCCACTTTCGCATCAGCATCCTGATAGCTGCTGACGCTGGTAATCGTACTCGCCTCAGGTAAATGCGCCCAGCTACCACCAGCAGCTTTGCCTTTTTCCTGGACCATCTCAGCAACATTACCTACCACATCAAACAGCCCCATGCCATTGGAAAAGTAGCTCTCTACCGGCGAAGTCATGGTAAAGCCATCCCCCTTTCTGTTAGCAGGACAGTCGCAGTTGGAGTCCAGGATATTGGCCAGATAACAATCGTGTTGGTTGGTAATGGCATTGCGGAAGGTAAAATCATGGGTGTACCAAGGATAGCTCACGGTAATGTCCTTCAGGTCATAAGAGCGCTGTTCCCATTTGTTTTTTCCCGGGTCGGTAGGAAAGTCGGCTTTGATGGTGTTTTCCGAATAATTCCAGGATTGAAAATCTTTGTAACCCAGCGCGGCAATCTGCCACTCTTTCAAAGTAGGCAGCCGGAACCTCACCTCCTCATATTTGCGCCTTTCCTGTTGATTGTACTGCTGAGTCAGCCATTCGCAGTACAGCGTGGCTGCTTCATAGGATATGTTGATGATGGGGTACTGTTTGTAGCCATCGTCTTTTTTGGTGTCTGGTTTCACATAAAAGTAGGATTTCATCGACGAGAGCGCCACACCCTCAAAGTTGCTGAGGTCAATCTTAGCGACTTCATACTCCTCACTATAACCATTTTGCTCCAGGTAATTCAGAAAACGGTTATAAGCTGCATTGGTCACTTCCGAGGCCGCAGCATATAGTGGTGCTTTTACCTCTTTCATCTGCTTTTCTATCTGCCTGATTGGGATCGTTGCCTTGGCAAAATTCACCGGTGTAGCTTCGGCGGTAGAAAGTATCTTTTCTATTTTCTTCGTCAGCCCGGAGTGGGAAGAAATACGGCTGATCAACTGCTCCATTTGCTGAAAACCCGTTGTATTACCTGTCTTTTCAAAATGCTGCTTCAAAATGATGAACCCTGGCAGGTAATTAGGCTCCAGCACCCTGCCGGCGGCACCATCGCCTTCATTGTTGAAGTCAACCAGCAGGTAATCCATCATAAAGTTTGATACGTTGCGCGCCAGTTCCCCGGAAGAATTCTGGTCATCTTTAAGATATTTCAGCGCCAATCCCGACAAGTTGAGAGAAGTCCTCAGTTCATTGAGCGTTTCTCTTGGGAGCGTTAGGGAATAGTAAAAAGCTTTGTCAGGAAAAAACCTGGGGTAGAGGGAGAGGATGTCTTCAATCTCCATGGTGCCTGATGTAGTTGTTGTGGGAGCGCTTGCCAGCTGCTTCCATACCACCTCCCGGTAGTTTGCCTCCTCCAGCAAACTCACATTGACAATGGTCACATCCTGCCTCACTTGCAGAACATCTTGCACCACCGCCAGTGGAATGCCGGTATTTTCACTTTCGATAAAGAGCACCCCATTGGTCTCTACCGACATCAGCAGGTTGTAAGCATAATTATAAAGGCTGGGGGATATCAGCTTTTGCTCATAGAGATGTGTTGCCAGCTGCTGTCGTTCTACCGCTGAGCCATCTACCATCGATCGCAGCATCCCAATGGTCAGCACTTCCGGATGCAATGGCTTCAAAAGCTGCACCTGACGGTAGTAAGCCAGTCCATCTGCAGCATATCCTTTGTCTCTGGCGGCAATGATCATTGAATAATAATTATCTGGCCATTTATCCAGGACCTTGCCAGCAATTTCATGCCGGACCTTCTGCGGTGCATTGGCATAAGTAAGACTGAAGTAATAGTTGTACCACAACTCAATGTCCTCAGGACTTTGGTCAATCAGCCGTTTCCAGTAAACAGCCTGGTCCTGGTACCAGCTGGTGTGCTTCAGTACTTTCAAGCGGGAGGGGAGCTGACTGTCTGGAGCTTCCGCAAAAGACAATGCTGGAATCAGGAGAAGAAAAGCGAATAACTGTTTCATATTGAGTGATTTCTATCAATGGGTACACACAAAAAACTAAAGCGTTCAATCTAAAGTATGAAAAATGTAGAAAAAATCCTCTGGAGGCGCCCTGATGCCATCGTGTTTGTTTCAAACAATGCCGGTATTTCGGCGTTCCGCCATTACTCAATTCCGGTATTACTGATCAAATAGTAGCCAGTAGGCAATAAGCAGTAGGCATCAAAGTACCAATAGATTACGTTATTTCGGTACTACTCAATTCCGGCATTACTTATCAACTAGTAGCCAGTAGGCAATAGGCATCGATATATCAATATATTACGTTATTCCGAAATTACGCAATTCCGGCATTTAAGTTATTAACTAATTTTAGTCAACTACGCACCTCTATTTTCACTCTACGCGAGCCGCTCTCACTCTCACTCTGTTCTCACTCTCTCACCTGGATTCTCACCGGTTTCATTGGCAGCTTCTTCATGTAGTCTACCTCGATCATCGGATAACCGAAATCTTCTACCACCGTCCCAAAAACAGCATAGAAGCCTCTTCCTTTGAATGGGTTTCGCCTGGCCACATCCGGGAAGTGGACCGTGTCGAAGACATCACCGTTTTTATCTGTGAAGGTGCCAAAGTGCATTCTTTGACCGTTCATCGTTCGGGTATCTTTGGTCGTGACCAGGTAACCATAGATTTTGATCCGCCGGTTCAGTAGTGTGATCAGGTGTTGGGCGAAAGACTGTGTGGCAGGCGATATGGTCTTAGCTGCTTCGGTCTCGTCCAGGAGGATGTAGGGGTCGCATAGCGGGAATCCTATGAACTCCAGTTGGTCAAAAGCGTCTTCCAGCAGGTTGTCCTCAAATGCCGGGAGCTGATACTGTGTTGGCTCGTGATCAAAGAGCTCTCCATTGGTACGCACCACTTTTTTGCCACCAAAATATAACTGGGCTTCCCACAGCAGGTTTTTCTTGCTCTTGCCCAGAAAACGGAACGCTCCTACTTTGATCAGAATCCTGAGTTGCTCCAGCCCAACAGGAATCCTGCGGATGAAGTTGTCCAGGCTTTTATAAGGGCCGTTGATGTTACGTTCCTCCGAAATCAGTCCGCCCAGTTGCCTTTCCAGGCTTTTCAAATGGATAAAGCCTACATAAATGTCCGTATCTTCTATGTGGGTAAGGTATTGACTGTGATTGATACAAGGCGGTAAGATCGTAGCGCCGTTCTGCCGGGCTTCGTGGAAGTAAAACTCCGTTTTGTAGAAACCACCAAAGTTGTTGATCACGCCCACCATGAACTCCAGTGGATAATAGGCTTTCAGGAACAGGCTCTGATAACTCTCTACTGCATAGCTCGCCGAGTGTCCCTTGGAAAATGAATAACCACTGAAGCTCTCAATCTCGTACCAAACCCGTTTGGTGACTTCTTCTGCATATCCCAGCGCACGGCAATTCTGAAAAAAAGTCTCTTCCAGTCGCTGAAACTCCTGCCTGGACCGGAACTTTCCAGACATCCCGCGCCGGAGTATGTCTGCATCCGTCAGGGTGATGTTGGCAAAGTGATGCGCAACCTTGATGACATCCTCCTGATAGACCATTACCCCATGTGTTTCGGACATCAGCTCGTCCATGCGGGGGTGTACAGACTGGAAAGGCTCTCCCCGCAGTTTCATATGATGCCTTTCTATGTAAGCGCGCATCATGCCCGATCTTGCAACACCCGGCCTGATGATGGAGCTCGCCGCTACCAGTGTGATGTAATCCTGGCACTGCAATTTCCCTAGCAGCATGCGCATTGCCGGCGACTCTACATAGAAACAGCCCATGGTATTTCCGGTGCTGAGCAACTCCTTGATATTGGCATCTTTTTTAAACTGGTCGAAGCGCGAGATGTCTACTTTTTCTCCATTTCTGTTTTCTGCAATCAGGCTGATGGTGTCTTTGATATGACCGAGACCGCGCTGGCTGAGGACATCAAATTTATAGATGCCCAGGTCTTCGGCATTGTGCATGTCAAAGTGGGAGGTAGGCAGGTCCTTGGGTGGGTGGTCGGTGGCGGTGTAAGCGTAGATAGGCTTTTCGGTAATGAGTACGCCGCCAGCATGGATAGACAGGTGAGTAGGGATGTCCCGCATTCGGTCTGCATACTGCCTGATGAGTGATGCATACTGGTCGTTCTCCATGCTTTCTCCAGCTACCAGTCGGTCGATTTCCTCTTTTGGCAGACCAAATACTTTCCCCAGCTCACGCAGTGCCGACTTGGTTTTGAAGGTGGCATGCGTACCCAGTAGTGCTACGTGGCCTTTGGTATGCGGCCGGTTGTTATATTTCTCAAAAATATACTGGTAAATGGCGTCTCTATCCTTCCAGGAAAAATCCATGTCAAAGTCGGGAGGGGAAGTTCTGCTGGGGTTGAGAAACCGTTCAAAATAGAGGTCCAGTTCTATGGGATCCACGTCTGTAATTCCCAGGCAGTAGGCGATCATGCTATTGGCTCCGCTACCCCTGCCTACGTACTCATAGTTGCGTTGACGGGCATGGTCTACAATGTCATGCGTGACGAGGTAGTAGGTCTCAAAATCCTTCTGCGAGATAATGGATAATTCCCGTTCAAACCGTTCTTCCGTCTCCGGTGACTGGATGTCTTGATAACGCCGCTCATAACCTTCTCTGGCGATCTTCTTCAGGTATTGAAAATCAGCCTTTTTGCTGCCCAGCAGGTGGCGTATGTTCTTATCGTTGCCAAACTCAAAACTGACTTCGCAGGTCTCCATGATTTCAGCAGTATTTCGGATGGTCTCCGGGTATTGCTTAAACCGATGCTTCAAAGCGATTTCTGTCATCATCACCTCATCATCCTTGGCTTGTGTGGCAGGATCTAGCTTACTGAGTAGCGTATTTTGGTCTACGACCCGTAACAACCTATGAATATTGAATGTTGTACGGTCTTTGAAGGTCACAGGGTGCAGGATGACCGACTTTTGGATCAGTTTTTTGGCTTCTCCGGTGAAAATCCTGTTTAAATCACTGATTTTTAAACCAATATATTCATGTTCTTTAAGTGATGCTGGTAAATTGCTGGTCGGATAGATAAAGTAGGTATCGGGGATGTTCGGAGCACTTTTTTTGAAAGGTGTTTTTTGATACTTGTGATGTGATAAAAAGCGGTTGAGTTGCTCAAACCCTGTATTGTTTTTTGCCAGTCCTACATACATGAGCTCATTGCAGTTTCTGAATTCAATACCGACGGATATGGTTAGTTCATGCGCATGCTTTCGCTCCTTGCAAATCCGCATCATTTCTATATAGGCTGAGGTGTTATGGATGTCAGTTAGGATCAGTTTGTGAACCCCACATCGTCGCGCCTCCTCAAAGAGTTCACTGACAGAAAGCGTGCCGTATTTGAAGCTGAAATAAGAATGACAATTGAGGAACATAGGAGTACATTTAAAATGGAAACCGCTTGATTTTTCTGGCGACAATACTCAGCGCCTCCGACAGCTCCTGGCAAGCAACTAGCAAACACTTAAATACCTCACTGTCCAGGCAGTCGGTGTCCTTCAGTAAGCGCAGCAGGTACTGTGCCTCTTTCAATTCTTTTTGAGACGAATGCAACTGTGTCAGTAAATCACTTCTTGAATCATTCACAGAAACTGATTGCAATTTTGCACCAACGGACAACGTACTTTTGAGTAACTGCCTGAAAGGTAGAAACGCCTGTTGTTCTTTGGGTAACTGCCGGTAAAGCCCCGTGACTTTCACCGCGATTTCATAACTTTTAGTCTGGAGGTTATTTCCTTTTACCATGCTGTTTTTTATATCTTTTTTCTAAGTAGGATGTGAGGACACATCCTACAGCTTATGTGTGGACACATCCGATAGCCTCTAAGTCCAGGCCAGCTGTGAAGACACAGCCGATTGCTTTTTGAGGCAAAGACCGTAGCAGGTACCTAAAGTCAATTCTGTTTTCAGCCTGTCTGAATGTCCCACCTTCTGGTACCCTGTTTTTGACTTCTTTAGTCTTTGCTCTTTTGTCTTTTATCTGATTCTCGATAGTCTAATATCTAGTATCTAGAATCTATTGTCTAAAAGTTATACCTCCCCTGAAAATATGTTACTCGTCATCCTGACCCGTTTGCTCACGCCATTTGTAGCCGCCCGAATGATGCTTTCCTGTCCGTATTTGGACTTGATCTTGTCTAGCGCCTGGTATAGTTTAATGCTCTCTTCAGTATCATTGAAGAGGTTGATTTGATAGCTGCCATGTACCAGTCCGCTAAACCTCACCCCAACCAATCGCAACAGCATTCGCCGGGAATACAGTTTGTCGAAGAGCGTCAGCACATGATCGATCAAAGTGCTGTCGGAAGCGGTATAGGCAATATGCAGTTGCTTTGTCTCTGTGTCAAAGTTGGTATATCGAATTTTCACGGTGACACAAGAGGTTAGTTTTTGCTCTTCCCTTAGCTTGAAAGCCAGCTTCTCCACCATCGCTATCATGACCGTTTTAAGTTTTCTGATATCGGTCGTGTCTTGACCGAAGGTACACTCAGTAGAGATGGACTTGCGTTCGGTAAACGGAACCACCGGTGTGGTATCAATGCCATTGGCCTTGTGCCACAGAATACGGCCATTCCTGCCAAATGCCCGCTCCAGCATTTTGACAGGCATTTGCCTCAGGATTCTAATGTTATTGACACCCATTTCCTGCAAAAAAGCTGTTGTCTTTTTACCGACCATCGGAATCTTGCTTACCGGTAAAGGATCCAGGAAGGGCCTGACTTCTCTTTGAGGCAGGTGTTTCTCGCCATTGGGTTTGAATTCGCCTGTTACTACCTTAGATAGCATCTTATTGACCGAAACACCCATAGAGATGGGCAGCCCTGATTCTTTGATGATCTTCTTGCGAAGGTCCCTCGACCAGGCCACCGTGCCGAAGAAACGGTCCATCCCCGAGGCATCAATGTAGAATTCATCGATGGAGGACTTCTCAAAAATGGGCGCTTCAGAGCGAATGATGTCTGTGATCAGGCGGGAGTATTTGCTGTAGGACTCCATGTCACCTGAGATCACACGGGCATCAGGGCAAAGCTGCAATGCCATTCTTGTAGGCATCGCGGAATGCACGCCAAACTTTCGGGCTTCATAACTGCAGGAGGCGACTACGCCTCTCTTGCTGCTACCACCTACTATCAAAGGAATGCCTTTGAGCTTACTATTTAAAAGGCGTTCCACCGATACGAAAAAAGCATCGAGGTCCAGGTGAACGATGGTCTTGTCAGCCACGCCTTCCGGACGAACTTGCGGTTGCGATGCCTCTCTGTTGTTTTCCATGTCATTATCCAAGCGCATCATTGTGTTTTAGAGGTGTTCTACAATATCTTCTTTTGATTGGTGTGCAGGCAGTTTTCAGGCTAAAACCTTTCTTTTATTTGCTATAATTTTTAGCTTTAGGGCTGTGATTAGGTGGTTTAGCTAAAAAATTTAGTATCTTCTTTGCAAAAGTAGAAGATTTTGCTAATTTTACTACTATAAATACTAATTTTAATAGTAAAACAGCAAGAAGATGAACTTAACCGTTGAGAACATAGCACAAATGTCCGATTACACCTTTGATAGAGATTACAGATTGAAGCTGTCTTCTAAAAAATTGAAATCGGGTAAATGTCAGGTCAAATTTCATGCGACTGTGAAGTCAAACAAAGACATGTATGGATACGTGTTGGCGGAAGCAGAAGAGACGCTGAAAGAAGTTGTTTATAAGATCAAAGGGCGTCTGGATCAGGTGAAAAACAGGGATAGTTTCCATCATATCAATTTATATGCGATAGGAAAGAGACGTCCTGATGACACCAATATCCTCATTTTCGAGGCCTAGGAAATCACATAATATGAAAGCAAACTAATAGAGACATTATTAAGGTAGGAGTATGTCAAATATCAGTAAGAACATTAAATACTTAAGAAAGAAGCACTACTACACGCAAGAGACCTTTGCCGAGGCACTGGATATCAAGCGGTCTTTGGTAGGTGCTTATGAAGAGGGAAGGGCTGATCCAAGGATCAACAACCTCATTAAGATCTGCGAACTGTTTAAGGTGAGCCTTGATACGTTTATTAACAAGGATGTTTCAGAACTTTCTGATAAGGAACTTTATGGTGCGCCGGGCGATTCGGCCGATGAAAAGTTCAAGGTTTTGTCCATTACGGTAGATCAAAACGATCAGGAAAACATTGAATTAGTACCGCAGAAGGCTTCCGCCGGATATACCAACGGCTATGCGGATCCGGTCTACATTGAAGAATTACCTAAATTCCAACTGCCCATGCTTCCAAGGAATGCCACGTACAGGGCATTTGAAATTTCAGGAGACTCTATGTTGCCATTACTCCCTGGTACCGTCATCATCGGTGAATATGTAGAAGATGTCAACTACGTGAAAAATGGTAATACCTATGTTTTGGTAACAGCCAAAGAAGGCATTGTTTACAAGCGGGTTTTCAATTACCTGGAAGAGCGGGGGAAGTTGTACCTGGTTTCAGACAACAAATCCTATGCTCCCTATGATGTAGCGGCAGATGAGATTGTAGAGCTATGGGAGGCCAAAGCATTCATTAGCGTTAACTTTCCTATGCCAGGGGCAGAAGAGGATATTTCTTTGGATAAGTTGACAGAAATTGTTTCTGAGATCAAACACGATGTAGTGAAGATCAAAGATCACCTTTTTTAATCCCGAATGCAGACTTAAATGGTTTGAGATAAGTACGTCTTTTGACAACAAATTAGTATTTAGATTATAGCAACAGGCACTTTGTTGATCACCCGATCAATGATAAACCACCCAACGCCTGTTGTTTTTTAACACAATTACTAAATGTGAACGGAAAGAGATCAGTTAGTCTTAAATTGTTTTCGGTACTGAACCAGGTTCTCCAGGATAGCCCGTTTTTGACTATTGGCAACTTTGAGTGGCAAAGATCTGTATCCTTTGTTCAGGTTCTGCTCCATTACTATGTGCTGTGGGTCTTAAATGGGAGTATTGATCACATATGCTTCTGGTTTCAGTCGCTCAGTGCTCCACAGTAGGTATGTCTGTGACCTTCAAAGCAGGCCTGAATTACAACCGTCTACAGCTGTTTCTTGCCAACTTTTTTCATCGTGCAAGGCCGCTTTCCTCTTCAATACAATTTCTATCCGCTTTCTACGTCACCTATTCGACAAAATACATTGATCCAGACATGGCATGTCATTTGCAAGTAGTAATTTTGCGATGGCAACGAGGTGCCAGTGCATAAAGCTGATTTTGTTTTCAATTTTTTGGTACTTTTTCAGTTGACTATTTGAGAAGGTATGTGAGGGATGCAACTATATCAGCGGCTGTGTTAATTACCTCGATGTTGATGCACGTTGCGATACTTTTCCAGTGTTGCAGCTTGAATGAACAACCTCGATCCAGCGCCACCGTTGCCTTCGCGAAGTTTCGGTGATGCAATGCGCATAGTAGCTACTGTGCTCGCGGAAGGATCAGGGTGCCCGACCAGGGGAACCTGCCTTGCCGGCAGGCAGGTTAGGTATCTCTTAGGGATTAAAATATTGAATCAGTGAAATACTATAGTATACTATTTTTTATATTCATAGCGTGCTGTTTTGCAGAAGCGCAAACCATCAAGCTATCAGGAAAAGTGACGGAGGCCAAGACAGGAACACCGGTTCCTTTTGCAAACGTCGTAGTCAAGGGTACAACCATTGGCACTACCACGGACTTTGATGGCTTCTATTCTTTTACCATAAACCAGCCTTACGATTCTCTTGAAGTACGATACATTGGCTATATCTCCAGAACCAAGGCTTTGAGCACTGGGGCAAGCCAGGTAATTAACTTTCAACTGGAAGAAGACGTCGTCAATTTGGGAGAAGTGGTGATTTATGCGGGAGAGAATCCCGCGTTTGAGATCATCAGGAACGTAGTGAAGAATAAAAACGTCAATGACAAACGTCGTCTGGATGCTTACGAGTATGAAAGCTACACCAAGATAGAGGTAGATGTGGACAACCTTTCTGAACGGTTCAGGAAGCGGAAAGTCATTCAAAAGATCACACAGGTACTGGATAGCATTGAACAGATTGCAGGGGAGGACGGTAAACCTATCTTACCTATTTTTATCTCTGAGGCGATCTCCAAGTTCTATTACAAGCGTAATCCAACGCTGCGACATGAAAATGTGCTCAAAACCAAAGTAACCGGGGTGGGGATTACGGATGGTACACTGACGTCACAGGTCATCGGTTCCACTCTGCAGGAATATAATTTCTATCAGAACTGGCTCAATATCGTGACCAAGGAGTTCGTCTCACCCATAGCAGATGGTTGGCGGATTTATTACGACTACGATCTCATAGATAGTTTATACGTGGGCGACGATTTCTGCTATCGGCTAGATTTTTTCCCCCGAAGAGAGCAGGACCTTGCCTTCCGCGGCACCATGTGGATCACTACCGATGGTTATGCACTGAAGCGAATTGATGCTTCGGTTGGTAAGGAAGCCAATCTGAATTTCATTGAAAAGATCAAAATACAGCAGGATTTGGTGCAAACTTCTGCAGGGCCCTGGATCCCTGAGAAGTCACGGGTAGTAGTAGATGTGAGTCAGGTGACGCAAAAAACTGCCGGTTTTCTGGCTAAGTTCTACATATCTGCAAAAGACATAGTGGTGAATCAGCCGTATGACAACCAGTTCTATGAGAATCCGGTGACCATGGAAGAAGACGTTCGGTCTTATCCGGACGACTACTGGGATACTTTCCGCCATGATACGCTGTCGCCCACGGAGATCAACGTGTACAAGATGATTGATACACTGAAGAACGTACCCATTGTGAAAACCGCTACAGACCTTGCCAAACTGGCCGCAACCGGTTTTTACAAAGTCGGGAAGTTTGAACTGGGACATTATGCTACGCTTTTTGGTAATAATGACATTGAAGGCCTGCGTTTTGGAGCAGGAGCCCGCACTTCCATTGACTTTAGCAAGAAGTTTGTATTGGGGGGCTACCTGGGCTATGGGCTGGATGACCGGTCGTGGAAATACCAGGCCTATGCCGACATCATCTTCAAAAGAAAACCATGGACTACGTTGCACATTGAGCGGCAACAGGAAGTTGAGCAAATATGGCTGCTGAATGAGAATATTGGGCCATCCAGTTTGTTTTATACCTTCTCCCGGTTCGGGACCCTGACACAGCCTTTTAAGATCCAAAAGAACATCATTCGTTTCCAGAAGCAGATCGCGACTGGTTTGCAACAGACTATTGAGTTTAAGAATGAAAGTTTTGACCCGTTGTCTGACTTTCGATACCTGCCTGAAGGTGATGATCCTCTATTGCCTCGTGAGCAGCGATTTGACATCTCGGAGATCAGTTTTGAGACCCGGTTTGCCAAGGATGAGCTTTTTGTGATCAACGATAACTCACGTCTGAGTCTTGGAACCAGCAGGTACCCGGCCATTAACCTGAAATACACTTATGGTTTCAAAGGCTTCCTGGGAAGTGATTTTAACTATCATAAACTCAACCTGAGAATTGCGAAGTCTCAGAAAATGGGACTGGCAGGCGTTTCTAACATTCGGGTCAATGGCGGATACGTGTTCTCTGAGTTGCCTTATCCGTTGTTGATCAACCACCTGGGCAATGAGACGCCTTTCTACGTTGGTTTCACTTATCAGCTAATGGATTTCTTTGAGTTTTCCAGTGACCGGTTTGCGGAATTACGTTACAGACATCAGTTCGAAGGCTTTTTGCTCAATCGTATTCCCTTGTTCAAGAAGTTGAAATGGCGCGCTACCGGGACCGCCAATGTGCTCTTTGGAGGTATGAGCGATCGCAATCGCAACTTTGTGCCGCCTGTTGACAGTCCTGACACCGGCGACCTGCCTTTCAGTGTCCTTGAAAACGGCAAACCTTATGTGGAGCTTGGTTATGGCATCGAAAACATCCTGAAAGTACTGCGGGTGGATTTCTTTCACCGCCTCACTTACACAGACAGACCCGGTGTGAATAATTTTGGTGCTAAGTTTAGTTTACAGCTTATTCTCTAAAGCAAACTCAGCGCATTTTACTAGTTTTACCTCGTGATGAGGTTTTTCCTGTGGAGCATGTTGGTTTTGATGTTTCTGAGTGGATGCAGTGGCTTTTTTTCTCAGGAACAAATGGTGGCACAACCTGAAAGGGTAGGTGCTTTGAAGGAGGGTGTATTGCTATACCTGAATCAACAGATCAAAGACGAACCCGACAATCCGAAATGGTACCTGGAAAAAGCCCTTTACTACGAACAAACGGGATGGCCCAGCGACGCGTTGGAGGCACTGAACAAGGTGATGGCACTGGATACGGGCTCATTGGAAGCCTACACTTTGCGACTCCGCTACCACATCAACAAGAAAAACTATGAGGCAGCATTACAAGATGCGGACTATCTGCTGAAAAAAGCATCTTACTCAGAAGAACTGGTCAATAACCGGCTCACAGCCCTATATGGTCAGGGCCGATTGGAGGAGTTCCACGAAGAAGTACTTGGTTTCACTGGTTCACTAAGTCCGCTAAACACAGGACTGCTTTCAAAATACTATCTCAACCGCGGCGATAGCTTGTTGGCCATCAGATATGCCTATCTGAATTATCAGAATACCCAATTATCCGATGAGGCACTGTTGGATTTGGTCAATCTTTTATCTAAAAAAGGCTTTACAGACAAAGCCCTGACGATCCTTGAAGGTGTCTCGACTGTTACTCAAGGTTCTCAAATTGCATTGGCAACCTTGTTGATGGGCGATGAGAAAGTGGAAGAAGGCGTTGAAATATTGAATGCGTTGGTCGTGCAGGGTAGTCAAAAAGCACTTTTACAACTAAGTCGCCATTATGAGAGCCAAAATCAACTCGACGAAGCCATTGGTATTTACAATACTTTTTTGCAGCAAAACGACTCCTCTGTTCAGGTGCTTAACCAACTGGGACAGCTCTATCAGCAGCGCTATTTCTGGTCCAGCGCCTTGAGGGTTTATCAGCAGGTGCTGAAAAAAGCTCCCAACAATGAAGAAGCTATCCAAGAATCGCAAAAGGTTAGCGGAAAAATTGCATATTTGCGCAGCTTAAAAACGCAACAGGGCAGTGAGCCCACCAATAATTAATAACAATTACATATTTGAATTAGATTTTCATGAGTGCAGAGAAGATTCGTGTAACCCTGCCGGATGGTGCCGTAAAGGAATTACCGAAAGGGTCCAACGCAATGGATGTCGCGTTGTCAATCAGTGAAGGATTAGCCAGAAACGTGCTGGCAGCTACTGTAAACGGAGAGGTTTGGGATACAGGCCGAACGATTACGGAAGATTCTACGGTATCTCTGCTGACGTGGAAAGATGATCTTGGAAAGAATACGTTTTGGCACTCTTCTGCTCACCTGATGGCAGAGGCGCTGGAGTCTTTGTATCCGGGTGTCAAATTCTGGGTAGGTCCGGCCCTGGAAAATGGATTTTACTATGATGTAGATTTCATGGATCATAAGTTTGACGGTGACAACCTGAAAGCTTTAGAGGATAAAATGCTGGAATTAGCCAGGCAGAAGAATGAATATGTCAGAAAGGAAATTAGTAAGGCCGAGGCAATCACCTTCTTTGAGGAGAAAGGTGATGAGTACAAACTGGACCTGCTGGAAGGCCTGGATGATGGAAATATTACTTTTTACACGCAAGGAGAGTTTACTGACCTGTGTCGTGGGCCTCACATCCCTAACACGGGCTTCATCAAAGCGGTGAAAATCCTCAATGTGGCAGGTGCTTACTGGAAGGGAGACGACCAAAATAAGCAGCTGACAAGGATTTATGGCATTACTTTTCCCAAGCAGAAGGAATTGAAAGAATACCTTGAACTGCTGGAGGAGGCTAAGAAAAGAGATCACCGTAAAATTGGGAAAGAGCTGGAGCTGTTTACTTTCTCTGAGAAAGTAGGAGCAGGACTCCCGCTGTGGTTACCAAGAGGTGCAATGTTAAGAGAGCGGTTGGAGAGTTTCCTGAAAAAGGTGCAACTCAGAGCAGGTTATCTACCTGTAATGACGCCTCATATCGGTAACAAAGAACTGTATGTGACTTCTGGTCACTATGAAAAGTATGGAGAGGATTCCTTCCAGCCAATTAGTACGCCAAGTGAAGGTGAGGAGTTTTTGTTACGACCGATGAATTGTCCGCACCATTGCGAAATTTATAAGTCCAAGCCACGTTCATATCGTGACTTGCCATTGCGATTGGCTGAGTTTGGAACTGTTTACAGATATGAGCAGAGTGGTGAATTACATGGATTGACCAGAGTAAGAGGCTTCACACAAGATGATGCACATATTTTCTGTACACCAGAGCAGGTGAAATCGGAGTTTATCAAAGTAATTGACCTGGTTTTACTGGTGTTTTCCTCTCTCGGTTTTGGAGAGTTTGTGACGCAGATTTCATTGCGTGATCCTGAAAATACAGAGAAATATATCGGAGATGATGAAGCTTGGGAAGTGGCAGAGCGCCAGATTCAGGAGGCTGCAGCTGAAAAAGGACTGAATACGATCACCGAATTAGGTGAAGCGGCATTTTATGGACCTAAACTGGATTTTATGGTCAAAGATGCGCTGGGGAGAAAGTGGCAGCTCGGGACCATTCAGGTAGATTATCAGCTCCCGGAGCGTTTTGAACTGGAGTATGTAGGTTCTGACAATCAAAAACACCAGCCGGTGATGATTCACCGTGCGCCGTTTGGTTCGCTGGAGCGCTTCGTAGCAGTGCTTACCGAGCATTGTGCAGGAAACTTCCCTTTGTGGCTGACGCCAGACCAAATTGCTATTTTACCCATATCGGAAAAATATGCTGATTATGCGGATAAGGTATACAGAATCCTGGAGGATGAGGATATCCGGGGACAGATTGACCACCGTGATGAGAAGATCGGCAGAAAGATCAGAGACGCGGAAGTGAAGAAGATTCCATTCATGGTGATCGTAGGCGAGAAGGAAATGGAAGAAGGAAAAGTCTCCGTGCGTGAGCATGGTCAGGGCGATTTGGGTAGTATGACTCAGGAGGAGTTTGTGTCTTTCTTTCAACAAAGAGCGCGGGAATCACAGAATCTTCAAAAGAATTAGAAAAAAACTTTAGGTATTCGCAAAGAACCTATTCATAAATAATAAAATTATGATGATATTTGCGACCTGAATTATCGTACAACCAAAAAAAGGAGGTAAAAGATTAGCAAACAAAGGAGAAATAATCGCTACAGAGGTAGGGTAGAAGAACCCTACAAAGTCAACAACAAAATCACGGCTAGGAAAGTAAGAGTAGTCGGTGATAATGTGAAGGTTGACATTTATTCGCTTGACAAGGCACTGGAGTTGGCCAGGGCGCAAAGTCTTGACTTAGTTGAAATTTCGCCTAAAGCTGATCCGCCCGTTTGTAAGATAATAGATTATTCTAAGTTCAAATACGAGCAGAAGAAAAAGCAAAAAGAGATCAAAGCCAAGTCTCAGAAGACAGTTGTCAAGGAGATTCGTTTCGGTCCCAACACAGATGATCATGATTTTGATTTTAAATTGAAGCATGCCATCAAGTTTTTGCAGGAAGGTGCCAAGGTGAAAGCCTATGTACATTTCGTTGGTAGAACGATCGTATTTAAAGAACGTGGTGAAATTCTGTTATTGAAGTTCGCCCAGGCTTTGGAAGAACATGGAAAGGTAGAACAATTGCCGAAGTTAGAAGGTAAGCGTATGTTCCTGATCATGTCTTCAAAGGCTGCAAAGAAGTAGTTTAATTAATTTATAATAAATCGAAATGCCAAAAGTTAAGACTAAATCTGGAGCTAAGAAAAGATTCAAGCTCACAGGTAGTGGCAAGATTAAAAGAAAGCATGCTTTCAAAAGCCACATTCTGACCAAGAAGGAGAAGAAGCAAAAGAGAAATCTGACGCACATGACGCTCGTTCACAAGTCAGATGAGCCGAATGTAAAAGCAATGCTTAACATTTAATCGAGTACAAGGTTCAATGTTTAACCGGACTATAGGTACTAAGACTTGCTAAAGCAAGCACCTATCGTCAAAACAAATTAAAATGCCAAGATCAGTAAATCATGTAGCATCCAAGGCTCGAAGGAAGAGAGTCTTGAAAATGGCCAAAGGTTATTTTGGTCGAAGAAAAAATGTTTGGACTGTTGCAAAGAACGCCGTTGAAAAAGGGCTCGTTTATGCATACAGAGACAGAAAAGCCAAGAAAAGAGAGTTCAGAGCGTTGTGGATTCAGCGTATCAATGCCGGTGCCAGAGAGCACGGCCTGTCATACTCTCAGTTTATGGGTAAATTGAAAGCTGCCGATATCCAATTGAACAGAAAGGTGTTAGCAGACTTAGCAATGAATAACCCTGAGGCATTCAAAGCTGTGATAGACAAGGTGAAATAACCGTAGCTATCCAAAGAATTAAGGCTGTTGACTTTGTGTCGACAGCCTTTTTTTATGCTTGATTGTATTATACTTGTTGCTACTTTGTCATTAGAGAGTACTTTCCTGGTAGTTGACCCTATAAGTGTATCAGGCCAAAACATTAACACGCATGCATAGACGTCAGTTTTTATTCACTTCAGCAACTTTGGCAGGTGGACTCACCGCGATGAGTAGCCTGCCCGCTTATGGAAAAGGACTGTTTTCGCCTACCAGACCACCAAGGCTAAGAGAGGGCGATCAAGTAGCAGTCATTACGCCAGGTAGTGCCCTCAGTGAGGAGGACTTTGCAAAGGCCCTGGACAATATCCGCTCGCTGGGATTGGATCCTGTGCCGATGACGCATGCCAATACCAAATATGGTTTTTTGGGCGGTACAGATTTTCAACGATTAAGTGATCTGCATGAGGCTTTTGCCAATCCTGAACTGAAGGGAGTGATTTGTGCACGCGGGGGCTATGGTACCGGCAGGATCGTTCACAACATCGATTACGACCTGATTCGGAGGAACCCCAAGGTATTGCTGGGGTTTAGCGACATCACCGCCTTGCTCAACGCCATTTATCAGGAGACCGGTTTAGTCTGCTTACACGGGCCGGTAGCTGCCTCAGAGTTGACGCATTTTACCCGCACTTCTCTGAAACAAACACTTTTTGAAGCTAGCAGGGTGGATTTGCGGGCGGCTGATGGCTACACCATAAAAGGGGGTACAGCGAAGGGGAAACTCGTGGGAGGTAACCTCTCCTTGATTACTTCTTTGCTGGGTACAAAGTACGAGATCAATCTGAGGAAAAAGATTCTACTCATTGAGGACGTGGGAGAATCCCCCTACAGAGTAGACCGAATGCTGACTCAACTGTTGAACTCTTCTTCTATGCAGTATGCAAGAGGCATCGTTTTTGGTGTTTTTAATGATTGCGACATTGACCCCGAAGATCCGGAAAGTGCAAAGGAATTCACTTTGAAACAAGTACTTACTGAACGCTGTGCCATGCTGAAGATGCCCGTTTACTATGGCATGGATACAGGCCACGTAGCCGATAATGCGACGTTGCCTATCGGACTAAAAGTGGAGTTCGATGCTGATAAGGGAATACTGCGAAGCACAGAGCCTGCGGTAAAGTAGTTGCCTGATACGGAAGTCTGGCCTGGTGTGGGGACCCTCGCTTCCTGATCATCAATCGATGGTGATCTCTTCAGGCCCTTCTTCCTTGCTGATATGGCAACAATCTTTGACGATCACAAACTCCTGATAAACCACTTGTTGATTGTCTTTCATGCCTCTGAAGGTTACAATGTTGGTTTCTAAGGGGAGTTGACCTGCATGGCTGTCATCGACCAGCAAATAAAGACCTTGTGCTGTGTTATTTGGATTTTGGTTAACGTCAATAATTTCACCGGTATGATTGGCAATGATGACATTGTCCAGTTGCACAGGTAGCCCAGCTTGATCAACGACTTTGATACTCACAACTTCAATGTGTGCTGTACAAACCGCATTTTCACATTCGGTGTCATCATTGCTGCAGCTTGTCATGAATAGGAGCATCAGGACAAATGATAGGATTTTTGTATGGTTCATGAGTTGAGTTTTGATAAAGTTAGAAATGTTTATTCATTTTAAAATTCCGGGGATTCACAGCCCTTGGCAAAAGCTTGTTGGCTGGCCTGTTAATCGATGATTATTTGGTCTGGTCCATCTAGTTTTCCAACATGGCAGCAATCCCTGGAAATGGCGAATTCCTGTTGTACTACTTTTTTTCCATCTTTCCAGCCTTTGAATAACAGCAGGTTTAGGTCGAAACGCAACTCATTTTTGTGTCCATCATCTGCTATTACGTAGTATCCATTATTTGATTGAGGAAAGGTACTCACTGATACTGATGTCAGAGTAGTGCCAAGCTGATCAGATACTTCAGTTCTGTCAAGGTCTACAGGATTCCCGAACCGGTCAACTATCCTTACTGAGACTGATCGAAAGTCAAATGTACAAGCTGTGGGGCCGCAGTCGGATTCATCTTCCTGGCAGCTGGCTATCGATAGCAATAATGCCAAAAACAAAGTGGTGTTTTTTATCATGATAAAAGTATTTTTAATGTGAAAGTAGATCGATGATCGGTAATAAATTGGGAAGTTACTATTCAATAACGATTTGATCAGGGCCTTCTCCTTTGCC
>ERZ1740068.139-NODE-139-length-46185-cov-8.645935_pt1 | contig 46185 bp, 31 predicted proteins | sample MGYA00581735_ERZ1740068 | MGnify/ENA primary metagenome ERZ1740068 (study PRJEB43018, sample SAMN04849740) | marine metagenome | isolation source: floating plastic debris | place: Pacific Ocean | collected 2008-08-30 | study: EMG produced TPA metagenomics assembly...
CGGTTGTTCCTCCGCAGACAACGCAGGTGGCCTGGGCAGGATGAGGTCTTCATGTGTACCGCATAGTTCCTGTATCCGAAATGAAATGAGCTGCTCAATCCAGGTAAACTCTGCCTGAAGGATTGGCAGATAATCGTTTTTAGCACCTTGTGAAGTTGGCATGATGCAGCTTATTGATTCAGCCAGCGAATTGCTACCTGATAAGACAGCCACGGCAAATGCAATTCGGTAATGGGCCAGGGCAGCGGTGTTTGCTCCGTCAGCACGTCATATGGGGCGTGCACCAGGTGGATTTGCCATCCTGCAGGCGTTTGAGCCAGCACACCCTCGCGTTCCAGAAACAATTCCCTGAATTCCGGAAACTGCTCCGTGCCCAGTACCTGCCACATGGCAAAGAGCTTCCGGTTGACTTCTACTGCTTCAGCATTGTCGGGATCGACTATGCTGGGCTGAAATGGAGGGAAATGTGTGGCATATACTGCGTCTGGTTCCAGCCCACAGAGTACCTGGTGCAGCGGACTTACTCCGGCTGTACTGCTGCTGAGCTGTGACAACCAATGGGCAGCGGCATATGCCGTATATCCGTTCTCATCTTCAAAAAAGAAGCCATTTTTCAGCCAACCTGATTGGTCAAATATTTGCTTCCACAATACCCATCCAAAGACGATCCCGGCAGATTTAACCAATATGGGTGCTTGCTGACTGGCAGGACTGGTAGACGCTATTTCATCATGGAGCTGCACGGCTGCGTGCGAAAAAGTGATTTCATCGTTTTGTAAGAGTTGTTTCATTGTTCTTTTAATTATCGGTGTCAGCAATCTCGTCCGAAGGCAGTTGATAGTCTCGGATCCAGCGGTTCATCAGGTCGTACATGGCCTGCAATTGCGGTCTGTTGAATTGATTGTTAAAATAAAATATTGATTCAGGAGGAAATGCCCTGTTGAGTAGCTGGTCAAACGCCGCTATTGTACGATCTGTCACAAACTTGAGGTGGGCCGTTAGATGAGCTGGTATCAGTTTGTCGAGCATGTCCAGGAAATGACGAACCTCCGAAGGTCCTTCTGAGTTGAAGACGAAGACCGTCAGTTCAAAATTGAGACCAAAATGTGCATCGGCTACAGGTTGTAAAAAGCAATGTTCGAGTATCCTGACTTCGGTATTTCCCAGGTTACTTAATATCCGTATTTGCTCCTGGAGCATACACAGCGTATTGGCCTGAAAGATAGGATTGAGGTGATTGTTCACCTCTTGCAGTGCTTCTTTTCTGTAGTGTATCAGGAACAGAAATGCTCTTTTTAGCTCTTGCCACTTTTCGCCAGGACCAATGAATGGAAAATCGTTATCGAGGTTCCACCCATGCAAGGCCAGCAGGTAGTCCAGTCTTTTGGATTCAAAAGCTTCATTGAACTCAAAACTAATCTTCTCTGGTGGAGGAATTTGTAAATCTTTATAAAAATCGTGGTCAGACAGGTTGTTGGTTTGGACCTCGACTGCTTCCTTTTTAATGGTGAAAATCTGGTTGAGGTTTCCCATTTGAACACCCAGATCACCTCTTACCTGGTCCTGAAATGCGAGAAATGTCCTGAAATTTGCTGATTGTTCCCGGTTTGATGCGTCCAGCCAGTGACCGATCCCGTAATTGGGTGGAAACGACTGTTGCAGTGAATTGAATTTACCATTGTTCCTGTATTTCCCGTGAATTTGAGTAGGTCCATTAAAAGCATGCAGTGGTGTGGTGTTTGACGGGGTATCTTTCGGTTTGTTTTCAATACGGTTTCCATTGATCACCAGCGAGTCAAGTTGACAAAAGTAGAAATCGTCCAGGTGCAGGACAACGGTCGCTTCTTCATGTGTTCCACCTGCACGCCCCACTTTGACAGTGATCACCTGTTGGATAAAATCAAACTGTTGTATGATCTGGTAGAGCTTTGCGACTACAATTTTGTTCCGGTAGCAGGGCTTGTTTAATTGTTCAGGGTCTATGAGGATCGGGTCCTTGGCGGGAGGGTCAGGCACACAATGTATTTTACCAATGGCTGTTTTTGATTGATTGCGGTAGTTGTACAAATGCAGTTTGGGTAATAAGTAATCTTCCAACGCTTTTCGTAACAGTTTTTTATTTTCACCAGTGTCCATGGCAGAATGAAAAATGACTTTCACTGTCATATTGAGTGAAACAACCTTTTCCCTGACCATTGTTTCATTTCCGTCTGCCCGGTTATAGTATTCTCCAACTCCCCGGTAATTCAGCAGGGCTTTTTCAATCAGTTGTTCATCAGGTGCTACCCGGTCTGGTGCGATCCATGCGTTGAGCAGGCAGCCCAGTTGTGCCTGTTTGTTGTGGGAAACGTGAGGCGTTGGTGCAGGCAACACTGCTGCATTGCGAATTCCTTCGAAATAAGCCAGAATGCGACGGTAGTCATTTTCCGTCACTGCTGACCTGGTATAGAGTCTTAACAGGCTCCAGCCTTCCAGCGCATTTTGATGCTTACCTTGTAGCAGGTCTGCAATGGGTAAACGTGACTTGTAAGACAGGTCTTCAAATGAAAAGCGGATGGCTTCCAGCAATGTGACACCGGGATCATGGGTGTTGAAATCGGTCCATCTATAGGACATCATTTCCAGATTTTCCTGTGGCAGGAATTCCTTGAAATCAGGATCATCTACGTCGAATTTGATGTTGGCGGTCGTCTGCTTCATACGATGCTGGTAATTACGATTTATCAGGAGACATTCTCAGAATGTAGGTTTTACCGCCTATATTGATTTTGAGTCGATTGTTCTCAATCCATAGCTGGTGTCCGCTCAGAATTAGTTTTTCACCTACCTGCAAGTTTTGGCCAATACTGGCAGACGATTTAACATGCAGATCCTTGCGGACATACGCAGATCCGTTTACATCTAGTTTTGCCCTGGGTTTTTGTACGCCTATTCCTACATTGCCGCCTCGTTGAACGGTCATTTTGGGCTGGAAATGGGAGTTGCTGCTTTTCTGACTGCCGATCATCAGGGCCTCACCTTCACCAGTTGCCAAAGCCGTAATAGCGCTGGCAGGATGTGATATCCAGAGCGTAGAATTCGCACCATCTGTGCTTTTGAGTGTAGGTTGACCACTACAGGTACCTTTCACCTCCAGCGTGGCTTCAGGAGTTGCCGTACCGATCCCCAGTTTATTCCCAACCGCATGCACCTGGTCGCTCTTTTGATTGACCGTACTGTTGATCAGGTCGGCAAAGTCTTGTCCGGTAGGGCATGCACCATCCCGGAATCTGGATTTTAAGTATTTTCTGCCTTTTATCTTTTTCATGTTCGTTTTTTTAGTGTTTCTGATGACCACCTACCTCAAAATTTTTTCCAATCTCCATTTTTCCAATCTTCGCAACAGGCCTGTGGCCAATGGCGCTCCGCTTGATTTTGACTGCTTCCTGATCCGTGTGGGCGGCTGACCATAGGGATTCCCTGTTTTCGATGTATCCTATCATTTGTCGGGTGTTGAGTTACTTCGGTCATGAATGATGAAATTCTGACCGATCATTGCTTTTTTGCGAGTCCTTTTCATGTATTCCTGTTGCTCAGGTTGAACAATTAATCCGTTAGTCGGAGCCATGATCAGGATCTGGTCCTGATCAAATTCAAAGGATTCATGGAATTCGATTTTGCCTGCTTTTACCAGTCCCACGTGGACATCGAATACGGCGTCTATGTATTTGATGCCCTGTAAATAAGTGAGTAGCTGCCCCTTTTCAAACCATGGGCTAAATTGAGGTGATTGTCCCGTTTCAAATAACCACGGCATGGCAAAATATTGCAGATCGCTGTAGAGTTGCAAAGTGTTCTCTGTGCTGGTTGCTCCTCTGGTAAAACGAAGCTCGACTTTGAAGCCGATCGCTACAAACCGGGGATTCACTACTTTCAAGCGAAGATTGTATTGAAAGAATGGTGATGCCAAAGACTTCATTTGATTTTCCATCGATTGAAGTTCGCAAATAGCAAACCGTGGAATGTGATACGCGCCTGGTTTTTCCCTGTCCAGTAAGTCCCGGGTCAGTATCGCAGGCATGACCACCACCAGCAATTGGTCCTGCCAGGCCTTTCTTCGAATGCATTTGACAATGCTGAGCGACCGGAAATATTGCATGAACAAATCTTCAAAATCCCTCTTTGACACCATGCGATGATGATTGCGGACGGTATTAAAGGCATTTGCCCAATAGTCCGAGGTGGATTCTGGTGGCTGGCCGTCTGTTGTGGCATAGGGTAGCTTAAGTGGTATGTCCATTTTTTCATTGTCCAGACTCAACGCGCTACCAGCTGGCATGGAGGTGGGCCTTGCCAATGGTAGTAGCTCTGCTTTTGACCTCACTATCTTGAAAGCATTAGTATATAGGCCGGTGATTTGCATTAGCCCATGCCTGTATGGTAACTCTTTATCTACACACTGGCAGGTTGGCTGCTGTGCTTTTTGCACAGGATTGATGACTGCTTTGATCCAGTAATATTCTGGTGGCATTTCTGAATGATTCATTGAAATGTCCTGCGGTGGTTTCCAGTAAAAGATTCCGGGTTTGGTTAACCCACAAGTATCGTCAAAGATCATACAATGGGCTGGCAGTTCTTTCCAGCCTGTGGCTGAGAGGTAAAACCAGGTGACCTTTACTTTAGCAGCCCGGGCATTGCCAGGCAATCCATGTACATAGAGACTCGCAGCTTTCAATTTTGCCACCTTTGTCAAACCAAAGTACAGCGCCCCATATTGATCCTCCGGAATCCCGATGGCCTCTCCTGAATAATTGCGGTATCCGAATGGCGTAATTTGTAAAACACGGAGATCGTCTGTTAGCTGAGAATTGCATGTGCTTTGCCAACCGGTGCTGTAAGTCTCATAATTGATGGACAAAGTACTTATTTGTGGCGTGTAAGGTAAATTGACGGGAGTAGGTTCAACATTGTTTTCTTTAGATTTTTCAATCGTATAATTGGCCATGAGCAACGGATATTGACTGTGCCCGAAGTCTGCGCCATCTAAGGTGATGCCATAGCACACCGGTTGATGCAGCGGATCTGTTTCTTCTGGATCCCAGGTTTCGGTGCTGGCCTGATGATCTGGAAGGTCGATGCTGATGTGTTTGTTGAAAAGTGCCTTTTTGTTAGCAAGTTCAACAGCATATTGCCCGCCTTCTGTTTTGACATGTCTGGAGACGGCGACAGTGAAGTCACTACTTTGTTTTTTATACGCCTTGTAATACTGACTAAGATTGTCAGGCTTTGCTACCCATTGAGGGGTTATCGCTATTTTTTTGATGCGACTGCCTGCCAGTTCAGGGTGACCAAAATGGCAAGCAGCCAACCGTGGCGCATCCAGGCCAAATAGGAGCAGGTTATCCTCGGGGTTCGCCACATCTTCCTGGTTTCTGATCGTAGTGGGTTGAATGCCCGTTACTTTCACAGTAAACTTCAACTGCTTGATTTTGCAGTTCAAAGGGATTCCCAGAATCTTCAGGCTTGCTTGTATGGATGCAAAGTGCTCTGCTTCATTCGGGTGAGTGATTGGCATAGCTGCTTCCATTTCAGGTCCCATTGATAGTAGGAAGTAATGAAGTTTGCTATGCTGAGCCGATTTGCTTTTGATGACATGCTTACTTTTTAATTCCTGCCAGCCACCTCTGGTGCTGATGAAGAATTGCAGATCATCCGGCTGTTTGAACCCCCCTGTCACCTGCATCGACAACGCTATTTTACGCTGACCTTCCTGCAGTTGCAGTATAGTAGACTGAATGACAATCCCTGGTTGATAGTGGGTGTGGTTTTGATGGAATTTGACCTTTCTAAAAGGTTTGATCACCTGCTTCAGCGGAAGCTGATAAGTCCGCAGAGACCACATCGTTTTACTTTTTTTGACAGGTGAGTTGACAATGAGGTGATTCAGTGAGAAGGTGTGACCTACCAGTGGGCTTACAGTGTGATAGTGCCTCGGTTCCTGTTCATCTTCTACTTCTGCAGTGAGTAGAGATCCTTTCGGTAATACTACCTCAATGTCTTCTTCGGCATCGATCACCGCTATGCCAACATCCGGTATTGCGGGTAATGGTTTCTGCCTGTAGAGTTTTTCGGCCAGTAGGTTATTGATTTCGCTGATCAGGTATTCATTGTGATGATTGAATTGTGCTAATTTTTTCAGAAAATACCAGAGAATCACTCTTTGAGGTTCCTGCAGTAGCTTCAGCTCATCGGAGGTTAGCTGTGGTCTTGTATCAGCAGGATTTGCTATGTAGTTGCTGATAAGTTCAAGGCTTAGCTCACCGGGAATGATTTTTTGCCAGTGTCCGGGAAGTTGATCACTCATTTTTTTGATCATTCGCAACCAGTCCAGCGTGCTACGCGGTTCAGCCTTGAAGTAGTTCACATCCAATGCAGCACGCAATGGGTTGTGAAACTTGCTGGTTCCCTGCGCGATTTGATCTCCTATGGTGAACCTGTCGCTCATTGTTAGTTGTTCACTTCCATGGTATAAAAGGGCAGGGTCACATCATAGCGCGCGTTGGTGATCCTGAGTACATAGATCAGGTTGATCAGTAATTGGTAATTGTACGCTGGGTGAATGGTCACTCTCACGTCTTCCAGGTCAATGCGTGTTTCAAACAGGGTAACTGCCTTGCTGATCGTGTTTTCCATTTCCGATAGCAAAGAATTGTTGATGGGTTTGAATACATATTGTTGCAGATCGCAACCATACAAAGGGTGTGCTATTCTTTCCCCTGGTAAGGTAGTAAATAGCAATTGCAGGCTTTCCTGAATGTCCTGGTGGTAGGTAAGTTCCTCCAGGTGTGCACCATCATCAATGATTTTGGGCAGGAAATTCCAACCGGTTCTTCTGTAGATATTATTGCTGTTAGTCAATTGCATATTTGTAATTTTTACGATTGTTATCAAGGCGGCCATTCAGCCAATCCTGACCTTGGAGTTTGCCTGGATTTTTCCAATGGGCAGGTCTGTGGGATCATTGCAGGTCAATACAGGATCTCCGGCTCTTGCAGCCTGCTTCTTATTAATGCGCACGGTGCTGCTGCCCAGAAAAACGCGGCCTTCGTTGCTAGGATCGTTTTGAAACTTAATGCCCAGGGCAACGTGTTTGGGCTTGTTTTCACCCCAGCTGCCACTGGTGGCGGCAGGCTTGCCTTCAATGCGGACGTTGCGACTCAGCGCCTCTGTTAATTTACCCTTAAAAGGATGAGGCAGTGGAACGGTGGCGACACCAGAGGGCGTTGGTACCTGCACCATGTGAATGTCTGCCGGGGAGCTGATGATATCGCCTTCTTTGGCTGCTGGTTTACCCATTTTTTTGATTAGTTTAAGTCAATTGTACTTCCTTTGATTTGCATAGCAGCGCTGGCAGTAAAGGAAACCTTCGCTCCACCTTTGAGCTGCATGTCTTTCTTGCTGGCCATGTTCAGACCATCCTTGTCACTCAGTTTCAGTTCATGTCCGCCCGGTGTTGACAGGGTTGTTTCTTTTTCCTCGCTGCTGAAAATCAGGCTGGATGCCTGGTTAGATACAATGCCTACCGGAGATTTGCTGTCAAAAGAAAAAGGCTTGGCCGGCATGGCGGTCTTTTGATAGACTGATGTGAGAATGACCCCCTGGTGCAGGCAGTTATTCAGAAAACCGAGGATGACCTGCTCTCCTGCTTCGGGCAGCATGAAGCTTCTTTGTTTTGCTCCTGCTGCCAACTGGGCCGGATAAGCCCAGTACTTGCCTTTGCCCAATGCCGGCACCTCCAGTGGCACCCTTCCCAGGTTTTGGGGGTCTTTTTCCCATTTCATGGCAGTAGCCAGTAGCGATTGTAAGCGGCAGCCGGGAAAAGAGACCTGTTCCAACAAGTCTTCACCGTAGTTTTTCATTCCTACTTTTATGTCTGTTGTCCACCGCCCCGGCCTTATCTGATGTACAATGCCTGTCACCAGACTGGTCCCGTTGAGTGAGGCAGACAGCCCGGATAGTTTAAGCTCTTGCATGGGCTGGTAAGAGGGATTGCCTGTGACCCTGATACTCCCTGTCGCTTGTTGCAGGTCTTGAGAAAGTGCGATTCCATCCAGCAAGGCAGTTGCTTCTGCTTTGTTGGTGATGTGTGGGCAAGTATATGCTGAGGCGATGGCTTTCAGCGCTTTCGCAATATCGCTATCCATCTTTCTGTCCTGTTTTTCAATTTTATTCTTTTCCTGATTCCAATAGGTGACAGCCGCCGATTTGATACTACCGGTGCCGTTTTGCTCCATTTGAATGTCTACCACTGTTTCATCTATGCCAACGTCCAAGGTAATCTGTGAAGCCGTGTCCGTGGATTTGTAAACATTCAATTTCCCGTATTCCCAGGTGCAGAGCAGGCCATTGGCACAAATCCGGTCTTTGATGAATTGCCAGGCATTTTGCTGACTTCTGATATATTGAAAAAAAGTATAGCCAGCAAGTTTTGAAGATTGATCTGAGAGTGAAAGCCCCGAAGCTTCAGCGAGTACTTTTTCTATCATTTGCTTGTCATTTTGCTTGTTGAAAATCTCTGTGTCACAAGCCTGCAATAGCTTATGGGCTGGGTCACTCAGCTTTATGGTCATGATTGGAATGCCTTTTTTCACTGTGAACTCATGACCAGTCACCACACCTTTAAATATGCTCTTTTCAGGTTTACCTGAATTCTCATTTCTTACCCTGATCTCTAGTATCTCGCCAATTTGATAGTTGCCTTTTTCAAAAGACGGATATTGGCGTTCAGCAAAATTGCCTGCGGTGATGGAGATGCTGGCTGTCGGGATGGTGTTGACCATTTTCTCCATAGACAGGCTGATCAACTGACTGCTGATGTCGTGGCTCTTTTTGCCTTTGAGCATGACGGTGATGGCGCTATTCATCTTCCTGAAGTGCTAAGGGTGGAATGAGTAATGTGGTTCCGGATACACAGTCGTACAAATTGTCCAGTTCATTGCTGTCTGCGATCAAAGCCATGTAATTGGTGCTATTGTAATACTGATAAGAAATCAAAGCCAGCGTCTCATAATCTGCCACTGTATGATGGTGGAAAAGATCTGGCGATTGCTGGTTGGCCTGCCGTTTGCTTAATTCCAACTCGGCATCTTCAATCAGGATCAGGTTTACCTGGGCGGCAACCAGTTTGCCCTTGCTGTTAAAAGTCTTGTATTTCACTTTCAGGGATTCAGCCCTGCAGCTAAAGACACCCATGCTACCCCATACCACTTCCAGAAAAGGCGGTTGATGGATGCTACCTTCATATTTAGTGGTGTTTTTGATCAATGATTTGAGTTGAGTGGCTATGTCAATGGGCTCATCCTTTTGTTGTGCGTAGGCCCCTGTTCCATCCAGTACGAGGTCAATCTCCATGGTGCTTTTTGCGCCACTACTGAAGGCCGTCAATGGCACATTGTTGTTGACAGTTTGTAAAATGCCAAAGTCGTTGTTCTGGTGCATGGTGATGGACTCGGGACTCACGAAGCAATCGTAAGTGCCGAGTTTGTCTTTGCGTGCTGCATCCTTATATGAAGTAATTGTCAGGTTATTTTCAGACATATTCTATCATTTTACTTTTTGTCACTTTTTCTTCGAAGATTTTTGACTGCTTTGCTGCTTGATCTGCCTGATGTATTGGTAATCAAAGGTGATCTGTTGCATGATGACCTTGTTTGAAGTAGCATCGAGCGCAGAAATTGACCAGCTTACCGGATAGGCGCCGATCACATTCCAGCTTCTGACATAGTTGTTCCCGGCATCCAGCAGGTGAATACCCATGTTGATGCGCGTCACAGTGAGTTCGTTGATCAACTCGTGCATGTCAATGGCCTCGTTATCCTCTTCCTCCAATATGGCCCTGTCGATCGTGAGCGTACCGTATTTGACTTCCGAAGGCAATTTTTTAATGCCTTCAGAAGTCTTAAATTTAGATTGCTTCAATGTCAGCTGCAGGCCACTGACCTGCTGAGCACGAATAATGGTGTTGGGTTTGCTATCCAGTAAACGGATACGAAACCGGTAAGCCAGTATTGGATTCATCATGCGTTGGCTATCACGATAGAGTCTCCTTTCAACGTAATCGTCTGAAACGATACATCGTTAGAGGTTGCATTGAGTCCAGGACCATCAAACTTCATCGGCAGGCAGTTGGCCACCGTCCAGGTCATGATCGCATTATTATTGTTGTCTAACAATGAGATGACCACTTCTTTCTTGGTGTAATCATCCGTGTGCGTGGCATTGAACCACTCATACAATTCCAGGCCATTTTTGAATAACCCTCTTTTCATGGTAATCTCAGGCGCTTTACGCTGCCCGGACACTTGTATGGTGGTGACACCGGTACTACCTGCTTCTTTGTATTCAGTTGTTTCATATGACAGGTTTAGTCCGGAAATCTCACTGAAAAAGATTTCATCGTCACCGATAGTCGCCTTGTAGCGGAATACCGATATGGGATAACTTTTGACAATTTCTCCTTGATTATCAGCCATTTTTTTATCTGTTTAGTATTTTTTAAATTGTTATTGAAAGAATGATTAAGAGCTGAGCATTTGTGTAAATGTCAGTTCTATGAATTCGGCAGGTCTTACTGGCGCCACCATGATGGTCGCACGCATAAAGCCATCGAGGATGTCTGCGTCAGTCATGGTTTCTCCTTGCCCTATCAGTACCTGGTAACTGGTCTCCGGGGTGGTGCCTGCAAATGCGCCCTGGTTGAACAAGCCAAATAAGTAGCTGTCGATCATCGTTTTCACTTCCACCCACGTATTGTGCACATTCGGTTTGAAAACGAAAGCTTCCAACGCCATGCGGATGTCCGTTTCCATGGAAATGAATAATCTTTTGACATTGACGTATCGCCAGTCCATGCTGTTGCCGTCATTGGTTCTCGCTCCCCAGACCAACGTACCTTTGCCCGTAAAGCTGCGAATGGCATTGATTGATTTACCTGCTACCGCATCTACATTAAGGTTCTCCTGTTGCTGGTGTGTGATGGGTACCAAAGGCCCTCTTACCCCATTGGGTGCTACATTGGCCGGAGGCGTCCATACGCCGGTCGCATTATCCATCCTGCTGTAGATACCCGCCATGAAAGGAGACGGCGGCATGTTGATGAAGTTGGTCGCCAGGTAGGCTTTGATTTCTTCCACCTTTGCATTGTCAGGAATGATTTTTTTCACCAGGTTAATTGAGTCATCTTTAGTAATTTTTTCCTTCGCAAAATCGAGGTTTTTGGTGAAGGTATATGCCTGGACATTTTCGTCTGTTGACTCCTTGATTTGGTCGTTTATCCATGTCAAAGCCGCACCTGTATTTTCTTTTCCTTTAGGAAGCGTAACACTCAATGAATCATTGTCCCCTGTAAGTTTGCCATTCTCATCTGTTGAAACGATGAAGCTTACCTTATGCGATGTCTTGTCCGCAGGCAATCCCCCATTTCGAATCACCAAGAAGGGCTGCGAAGCAATGATAGGCTGATTCTTAGAATCCTTCCCTTTCTCATTGATCCACTGGTTTTGTTCCTTGAAACTAACCTCTGTGTCCGAATCAACAAACTTCTTTCCATCAAAGTCGCGTAAAAACGTTAATTCATAGCCTTTTTTATCAGTAATTGTGTTCCATTTGTTACTTAGTTCACTGGCGGTGCAGACTTTTGGCTTTTCTGTCGTTGTGCCGCTTGTTCCTACTGTGATGTTGATTGTGAGATTTGTTGAGTTTTCAGCAAAATTGATATCTATCTTATTTTCATCACTATTGGGTTCCTCCTTTTCTATCAGTGTGATCTTAGGGATTACATCCGATTGTACAATGAAATTGGCTCTTAAGTAGATTTGATGAGAATCCTTCGGTGTCAATTGACCGCTGTAACTATAAGCATTGGCAGAATAAGAGAGAAGTTGAGCATCCTTGAATTTTACATTATTCAGGTCATATGCATAAGGTGTCAGTGACTTCAGGTAGGGGTAGTAAGCTGCCGCATTTTTCAATGAGTCGCTGGTTACTTTTTCGCGATAGGTTTGGATGTCCTTTGGTGCAAAGGTACTGCTCTCTTCATCCATGATGACATCCAGTACACAAAACTGTTTTTTGGAGCTTTCGCAATAGTCGATCAGCTGGTTGGCCCAGGTGTAATATAGCTCGGGACCAAATCTGATCAAATCCGTGGGGAGCAGCAGCGTACACTGTTCTGCCAGTTGAATGGCCTTCACCAGGTCATCAAACTGAGGTTTAGATTTTGCCGGGTTAAAATCCTCGTATTTGCCCAACGACACGATGTAGCAACTGCCACCGCCATTGGCAAAGAAGTTGGAGACTGATGGATGCAATAAACCAGGTGTATAAGGTTTCGCGTCCTTCTTGATTTCCGAGGTATAATACGGCTTATCGGGGGTCCCTCCCTGTTTTACCTCTACTGTTCCTGTGATATCCGGTCCGCCAAAAGACTGCGTATACTCCAGGATACTGTTGATAAGGACTGGTATGTGTATTGCTGTAGAGCCTTCTACATGTCCCAGTGCTCCGCCATTGGCTTGTGTGGCCTTTTCTGTGAAACCGAAGAAAACAGGCACTGCTGTTTCATTGGCCACAATGCTTGAACCAAAAGCATCTTTTTCTAATACATAAACCCCTGGGGTTTTATACTGTGCCATTTTAATTGTTTTTAGTTATATGAAATGATTTTAGATAAAAATTTCTGTAGTTGTGTTTCAAGTGATTGCCCAACCGGCAGGTCACTTTGATGGTCTTCATTGGCCGCTTTATAGGCGATCAGGAATGCCAATTTGCCGTCATCTCCGGGTCTGGGTTTGCCAATGGGACCCGTGCTGTTGCTGCTTTCCTCAGTAGCTGTCTGGTCCTCATCGAAATACCGGAGGTTGAGCGTTTTAATCTGTTCTATCGGGCCTGTCAGTTGGTCCCTGAGAGATTTGAGGAAAACGATTAAGCCGGTAGAAGGTACTTGTTGATGATGAAATAGTTTTTGTTCCATTACCTCATCATATGTTTTTACCAACTGGAGCAAGGTATGCGCCATCTGCCACCACCAGATTTTTTCCTGTTCAAAACTCAGTTTTTTCTCACCCTTGATTTCCATGCTTTGTTCATCGAAATCGTATAAGCTTTTGCAGACTCCGTTGAACGCTACTACTTTCTCAATGAGGAGCTGTTGGATGGATTTGAACGCCACAGTGGTCATCAGGTGGTTTTCAAATGCACTTGAAAAGGACATCCTTTCATCTTTGGTGTGTTCTACGGTGGCTTTCAGGATTTCAAACCCGCCAGTGGTTGCTTCAAGTAGATTCTGGTTTTGAAGAAGCCGGTCTGAAAATACATTCACAGCAGCGTGGTACCACGTGAATTTATCTTTCATCAGGATTTGCCGGAGTTGCTCACGTGCGCTTTCGTAGGACACTCTCAGTTCCTTGTATCTTACGGTCACTTGATGCTGTCTGTGTTGAACCGTCTCCGGCGTGAGACCAAGGAAATTACCCTCCCGGCTATTGATGTCGCTTAGGCCATTCTGAATCGGCTGTAGCAAGTTTTCAATGACCTCTAGGGGTAATTTGTCATCGGAAGGTGTACCATTGACGTCCCATTTTTGAATAGCGGGAAATTTCTTCGCTGATCCCTGGATGAGTGCATAGTTGAGGTCGTATCGCAGGAGTGGCGCACCCGGAATCTGAAAGCTGTTTCGGATTTCAATTTCATTGCGGTCATTGAAACTGGAAATGACCACCTCTACGGATACTTGCTGCCCATCAAAATTGACCAGCAACTGGTCATCAACATAGAATAAACCAAGCACCTGATCATAGCAGTCGATGGCATTGGTATACTGGCTAAAATTGAAGATCATCAGAACATCCAGGGACAGCCTGAGATTTGGTTTTTGAACAATCGCCTTTTCTTCTGGCAAGGGCGCAATGCGGTCGTGGTATACAGGCAGGTTACGCTTTTCGTTTCCAGTAAACAAAAGCAGATTGATCGTGTTGCTGCTGATCGGTTTTTGATCAAGTTTCACAAAGGCAACATTGACTTTTTTATTGTCCGCCTGCCTGACATTTTTCTCTATTTTTTCCTTAAATGCGGTTAAAACATCCTTGATCATCTTGCTGCTGTTCTTTGCGGTTTGTAGAACAAATTAGGGCCTATTTTTTAGGTATTTATATCAGGTATGTTCCGATTAGTTTCAACTATGTTCGGGAGTACATTGATCTGGCCTGGTCAATAGACTATGACAAAATCGGATGGCCTTTTGCCGAAAAAATCCTTGAAGCACTTGGAGAAATAGGCAGTGCTGGAAAATCCCGACCTGTAGGCTACTTCTGAGATATTGCTACGATGCGTTTGCAATAGCTTTTCTGCTTTGGTAAGCCGGAAGCGCATCACTAATCGGCTGGGTGAAATGCCAAAATGGTTTTTGACCTTACTGTAGAAGTTTGTTCTGCTCATGCCCAGGTCCAGCCCCATTTTTTCAATGGAAAAGTCTTTATCAAGATGATGCTGTTCCAGGTACTGATGGATTCGGGAGAGAAAGTTGTCCGTATTTAGCAGGCTTTTCTGGTCATTGTCAGGGTTGAGGACCTGCCTGATTTTGGCCAGCAATACTTCCAGATTCTCCAGGTTGCCAGGAACAAGGTCCATCCCCGTTTCAAAGGACCTGACCCAGTTGTTTTTACTGATCAGGATGCGTCCCGGGAACCAGAGAAGCGGCAGGTGTCTGAGGTGATTGATGGCATCAGACGAATGGTCGCCCAAAATGAGTTTTTTCCCATAGTAAACGACCATTTTGATGTGATCAGTTGGTTGAAATTTGGCAATGTCTTTCAATAAAGCAGTTGCACAGTGATCGAGTCCGTAGTCTTTTAGTTTTTGAATAAGATGTGTTGGGTATTCAGTATCAGTTAAAATCAGTAACATAGGTGTCATCGTGTTTAATCTTCCCCAGCAAGGGTTGTCAATAATGCCATCAATGATAGGGGTGTGAAGGTGTATTTGGAATCGGATTGTACCAGCGCTATCGGGCGATGTACGAATGAAGGGGCGTAGTGTATAAGCCACCTATCTTGTTGGATGTTAAGACGCAGTGAGAAGGATATTGGAACTGTGCAAATCAAAATTATAGGCTATCCGTCTGCATAAGGGCGGCGTATATTATCTTAATTCGGGTGTCAAACTGCCAGGAAATTAGTGAACAGGACATTGTTTGCCCGCTGGCAAAGAGACTACTTTCATCATTAAAAAAACCTATTCATCTTCGCAGCTCAAACTGCGACATAGGAACAAGTATTTTTAAAGTCCTATTTTTGTTGATGACAACTTAATCAAATCTTCATGAGGTGTTCCAGCAGGATTTTGTTCGTGGTATTGCTTGTTTGTGTTTCCTTCATTGGAATGGCGCAAGACCCTATCGACTATGTCAATCCATTCATTGGCACCACCAACTATGGTGCAACCAATCCTGGTGCCGTGGTGCCGCAGGGTATGGTCTCGGTGGTGCCCTTTAATGTCACTGGTTCGGCTGAAAACAAACATGATAAAGACGCAGGTTGGTGGTCTACCCCATATTCCTGGGACAATCACTTTTTTACGGGCTACTCTCACGTGAACCTGAGTGGTGTGGGGTGTCCGGACCTGGGGGTGATTCTGGTGATGCCAACTTCCGGAGCGGTAGAAGCAGATCTGAAAAAATATGGGGCTGAAATGACCGATCAAACAGCTGCACCAGGGTATTACCGTAATAAACTGGCTAAGTATGATATACTGACAGAAGTTACTGCAACGCAAAGGGCTGGATTGAGCAGGTTTACTTTTCCTGGCGGTCCATCCAATATTTTGATTGACCTGGGCAATGGGCTGACCAATGAGACCGGCGCTACTATCCGGGTGGTCAACGCACAGGAAATTGAAGGCAGCCGCATGACTGGCACGTTTTGTTACAATGACGGAACAGAGCGGCCGGTATATTTTGTGGCACAACTCAGCAAGCCGGCATCATCCTTTGGTGTTTGGAAGAAGATGCCGAAGCTGGATGCAGAAGATGCATGGTCTGCTACCAGTGGAAAATTCAAATACTATGACGGTTACCAATCAACGATTGCCGGAGATAGCATAGGCGCTTACATGTCTTTTGACACCGCACCCGACGAAGAAGTTTTGATCAAAGTGGGCATCTCCTATATGAGCATTGAAAATGCACGTGAAAACCTGAGCGCTGAGATTCAGGATTTTGATTTTAATGAGGTAAAAGCCAATGCTGAAGCACTTTGGAGAAAGGCACTGGACCGGATATCCCTGAAAGGCGGAACGGCTGAGCAGAAAAGTATCTTCTATACATCGTTATATCACATGCAGTTGCACCCCAATATCATCAATGATGTCAATGGGGAATATCCGAAGATGGAATCGCATCAGATCGGGAAGACAGCAAACGGGGACCGATATACGGTGTTTTCACTGTGGGATACCTATCGCAATTTTCATCCGTTCATGAGTCTGATTTATCCTGAGCAGCAGATGGACATGGTCCGGTCCATGGTGGAGATGTACCGTGAGAGCGGATGGCTGCCGAAGTGGGAGCTCAACAGTACCGAAACACTGGTGATGGAGGGAGACCCTGCCATTCCTGTCATAGTGGATAGTTACCTGAGGGGTTTACAGGACTTTGATGTGGAAACGGCCTATGAAGCCATGGTAAAGTCGGCCACTACCCGTGGCAATTCCAATAAGCTACGACCTGATATTGACTTCTATCTTGAGGCCGGTTATGTACCTTACGAGGCGGAGTTTGATAATTCAGTATCGCATGCATTGGAATACTACATTGCAGACTGGAATTTAGGACAATTTGCAAAGGCACTAAATAAGGAAAAAGATTACAAACAATTCCATGCGCAATCGCTCCGCTATAAAACGTACTTTGACCGCAAAGAATTTGGCATGATCCGCCCGCGTTTGAGAGACGGGAGTTTTTACCAGGATTTTGACCCGGAACAAGGAGTAAATTTTGAACCGTCTCCCGGCTTTCATGAAGGAACTGCCTGGCAATACACCTTCGGAGTTCCTCACGATGTCAACGGCTTGATGAAGTTATTTGGTGGACCCAAAAAATTTGTGTCAACCCTTCAGCAGGTGTTCGATAAAGGGTTGTTTGACATGGCCAATGAACCTGATATTCACTATCCGTGGCTTTTCAACTACGTGAAAGGAGAGGAATGGCGGGCACAGAAAGAAGTGAATCGGCTGCTTCAAAAATACTATAAAAATACACCCGATGGATTACCTGGCAACGACGATTGCGGTACGCTGTCAGCCTGGGCAGCTTTTGCGATGATGGGACTCTATCCGGTCTGTCCGGGAGACATGAATTTCGCCATTTCGGAGCCTGTATTTGACGAAATTACCATCCAGCTCAACAGCAAATATTACCAGGGAGATCAATTGATCATCCGCAAGTCGGGTGATGGCGAGTACATCCGACAAATTGTGAAAGATGGCAAGGTAAGTAACGGGTTTTTCATTGATCATCATCAATTGACCAAAGGGGGCGTACTGGAGATAAGGAAGTAAACAGCGCACTGATTTTGTTGTTGTAACGCCACCGCATCTACCAGTCTTACAACTGAGCGTTTTCTAAAGCAGTCACCATACCATTTGTTGATCATAGGCCCGAAGATAATTATCTGTTGCTGCTTACACGAATGCACTAAATAGTTTATATTTAATCCCTGAGGGATATCTAATTTTCCGACTCTCGAGTCGACCAGAAAATTCTCTGCTTTTGAGATACCCTGTACTCTGGAGTGAGGTTGGTTCATTAGTTACTTTTAACAGCAATGTAACAATGGAAACACTAAGATTTTACAATGACTTGTGAGGTCACAATTTGAATAATACGAATGCTAGGAATAGGAGTGGATGTGGGAGGAAGTCACATCTTAAGTGCTGCAGTAGACCTGAATAGTGGAGCAATAGACGAATCTACCAGGGCGCATGTGCACATAGACAGTAAGCAAACCTCGGAAGATCTGATGCAGGACTGGGCACGTTGTATCAATGGGACATTGGCGCATTGCCAGGGCCAGGATGTAGCGGGTATAGGCTTTGCCATGCCAGGGCCCTTCAATTACAAAGAAGGCATCGCCATGTTTGAGGGCAATGACAAATATGAACACCTCTATGGGGTGCACATCGCTTCTGCGCTGCAGCCATTGATTGCCGAGAATCTGAAATTCAGGTATCAAAATGATGCTTCTTGTTTTGCCATGGGCGTAGATGGATATGGCGTAGCCAAAAAATCTAAAAAGTCGATCAGTATCACGTTGGGTACAGGGTTTGGCGCTGCTTTCATTGATGACGGTGTCCCCATTGTCACAAGGGAAGACGTGCCTGAAGATGGCTGTTTTTGGCATTTGCCTTTTAAAGAAGGCATCGCTGATGATTACTTTTCAACCCGGTGGTTTAGGCAGGCATATCAAACAACTTTTGGCAAGGAAGTGCCAGGGGTGAAAGAGATTGCTGTGGAAGTGGCTGGTAATGAAACTGCTCAGCAATTGTTTGACCAGTTTGGAGAGAACCTGGCGGGTTTCCTGGCTCCATGGATTGCGAAATTTAAGCCTGATATGATCGTGATGGGAGGAAATATTTCCAGGGCTTTTGACTTGTTTGCGCCATCGTTATACCGTCACCTGGATACTGGCAATGAAATCAGTTTTGAGGTGTCTGAACTGAAGGAAGATGCGGCATTGCTGGGTAGTGCGAGGCTCCTCGACGATGCGTTTTTCTCGAAATTGAAAGATACATTACCCACTAAGTGAACGAAGTCATCGTAAAGGCATCGGTTCCATCTTTGATGCAAAGTAGCAGTCCCTTTTGAGGCAGAGGTACGTTGTTATGTCAACCTGACGGTATCACGTTCAAGGAAAGATGGTGTATTCGTTTTTATGACAAAACCCTAAACATCTGTCATTTACGGAATGTTGGCTAATTGTAAACTCTTCGACGCTATAAATATGATAATTAATCCTATTTTCGCAAGAATATGCGTTTGATCTTATTTATTCTTTTGCTTTCAGTCTTTTCAGAAACAATAGCTCAGGAATCACGAGACTCAGTTTTTAATGCGCTGGCTGATGCCATGAATCAGCGGCACGTTTACGATCAACAAAAGGAAATTCGTCTGGCTGGTCTCAAAGCGCTGTTAGAGTCTGAGGGTAAGCGTGTACCAATTGAAGAGCAGTATAGAATCAATAGTAAATTAATAGAAGAATACTGGGCCTATTCCTTCGACTCCACCTTTGCCTATGTTAACCGAAATCTGGCAATTGCGGCGAAGATTGAAAAGCAGGATTGGGGCATTAAAGCACATCTCAAGTTGGCCGCCTTGTTGGCTTTCTCAGGGCGTCACAAAGAATCGCAGGATATCCTGAGCCGCATAGACAGGCAATACCTCAACGATCGCCTCAAAGTTCGCTACTATGAGTGCTACAGAAAGATATACTCTAACCTGGACTACTTTGCGCTGTTGCCGGATTCCAAGGAAGAATATGGTCGTTTGTATGATGCTTATACAGACTCCATTATGCCTTTGATACAACAGGACGAGGACATGATCCTGGGAGCCAGAGAATGGAAACTGCTGGACGAGGGAAATTACGATGAATGCCTCAGGGTCAACTCCTTACGGCTGTCAAGGGCAGACATTGCCACAGAAAAGTACTCCTACATCACCTTCCAGCGGTCTATGATTTATCAACAAATGAGTGACAGGCAGCAAGAAGAAGAATACCTCGCGCTGTCCGCTATATCCGATATCATGGCATCGCGAAAAGACAACGCTTCCCTGGCCAAACTGGCGCTTCGTTCCTATGAAGACAAAGACCTGGAAAAGGCCTATCAATATATCAGGTTTTCCTTTGAGGACGCCATCTTTTATAATTCAAAGGTAAGGTTTGTGGAGATTGCCAGCTCATTGTCACTGATCATGGAGGCGCACCAGACGGAATCCGACAAAAAGAACAGAGCACTTTTGATATTCACCGTCATTGTGAGCATGTTTTCGGTGGTCTTGTTCACGTTATTGTATTTCGTATACCGACAAAAGAAGAACCTGCAGGAGGCACAACTTGAGTTGAGGAAAATCAATGAAAAGAACATAGAAGTCAATGTGTCCCTGGAAACGGCCATGTCTGACCTGAAATTGTCTTATCAGGACCTTGCAGAATCTAACCACATCAAGGAATTGTACATCGGTAACTTCATGAATATCTGCTCAGATTTCATCGATAAGATGGACAACTACCGACTGACCGTCAATAAATTGCTGCGTGCCAAGAAGTATCAGCAGTTGTTTGATATGACCAAGAGTGTGGAGGCCATTGAAGAGGAGATAGAAATTTTCTACACCACTTTCGACAAGACGTTTCTGAGCATTTATCCCACCTTCGTCACCGAGTTCAATGAACTACTGGTGGAGGCAGAGCGCTTTTCGCTGAAGAGCAATGACATCCTCAATCCTGAACTTCGGATTTTTGCGGTGATCCGGCTGGGAATTAAAGACAGTGCCCGGATAGCGCAGTTGCTGAGATATTCTGTCAATACCATCTACAACTACCGGGTGAGAATCAAGAACAAAGCAAGTGGTAATCGAGAGGAATTTGAGAACCAGGTGATGAGGATTGGCGCACACAAACTCTTTTAATCCCTGCTGTTAGCTCATGCTGATGAAATAAAAAAACCGTTACCAAAATGGTAACGGCCTTTGTAGTATGTATAAAGAAAGTCTTTTGCTACCAATCCATCACAGTTATTTCATGATGGTCATTCTATGCATATGCGTTTGATCACTTCTAATGGTCTTGACCACATAATGTCCCGATTGCATCAGAGAAACATCTACATTGATCGTGTTTTCCCCAGGATGAAGGTCTGCAATCATCGTAGAAAGCACTTTGCCGTCCATTGAGATGATGGAGATCCGGGCAGTTTCATTTTCATTGTTCACAATCTTCAGCGTAAGGTCATTACCTGATACCGGATTAGGGTAGAGCACGATAGCCGGCTCAACAGCTGGTAAGCCCTCCGTGATATCCTCAGAAAAATCTTGTCTTCCGCCAGTAGACGCCTGATTTCTGACGACTACATTACTTACGTTGTAAGTTTCGTTGCTCCAGCTGGTAAATCCATTGACAATGAGCTCTACGGAGTTGCCGCTAAGTCCACCTTGTGTGATGGTCCTGGCTGAAAACGCATTGACATTTTCGGAGATGGCTACCTGTGCACCGCCATCCAATCTGTAATAGATGTTCAGGTAGTCGGCATTTTCCATGGGACCAACGCCCTCTATGCTCAGACTGATTTCGGCCTGTGTCGCGCATGATATGTCGATAGGGCCGGAGGTCCAGTTGACAGTTTCCTGATTGACTGACAGCTGAGGACCAGTGTAAATGACATCACACGCCGGAGTGCTGACAGGGGTAAATTCCATCCAGTTAATATTCCACGAGTTGCCCGTTGCCTCTATTCTCAGGGTTTGAATTCCTGCGCTCAGGTTCACTGTGGCGCTCACTGTCTTCCAGTTCTGCCATCCGTTGGTAGTAGCCGAGTTGACGCTCGTGAGTACCGTATTGCCCTGTCTGAGATCGAGCCTGATTTGCTGATTGGCAGATGCCACTCTGAAATCTACGGTGTAGGCTCCGGCAGCAGGTACGTTCACCTCATATTCCATCCAGTCCCCTATACCGATCCACCCTACGTTGAGGCCACCGCCAATGTCTTGTGTCTGCTCCGTCTGTATGCCTGACATAGCGGTGTAATCCTCCGCCTCTATGCGTCCAAAAGAAGGTGTCTGGGCTGATGTAAAGACAGCACTGATGGTATGTGAAGTAGTTACGTTATTGAAGGTGTAGGTGGCAATTGCCCCTTGAGAGACGTTGTCCACCAATACATCGCTGATGACGTAGCCGCTGTTGGCACTAATAGTGTATTGCTGGCTGCCATTGCTGACCACACTGGTATTTCCCGATGGAGATATGCTGCCATTGGCACCTGTTGAGGCCTGGATGGTGTAGGTGGTTCTACCGCTTGCGGGTGCGCCATAGACTTCTATTTCTTAGAGAGGATGCCCCCATTGTGTAGCTCTGTCTGTACCGTAGACCCGTACATATCTGCCTGAGACCGCGTTGAGTGTGATCTGGTCGGTACCGCCATTGGCATTGTTGTCTGTATAAACGGTGTTCCAATTACTGGCATTCTGCGAAACCTCTATCCTGTACTTACTGGAATAGGCAGACTCCCAATTGATGACCATGCTACTGATATCGTGATTTTCTCCCAGGTCCACATAAATCCACTCCTGGTCTGAGCCGTGCGCCGATTCCCATCGTGTATTGCCATTGCCATCCACCGCGTTGCTGCTTGCGTTGCCACTTCCAACAGAGGAGCTAACAGTCGGTTGATTGAGGGCTACATTGGTGGTTGGCTGAGGGCTGGTTCCGGGACCTGCCCAATCCCAGGGGCTTGGCAACCATGCCTGCACATTTGTTTTGGTTTGGTTCAGGTCATTTTTGGGACTTAGTGACATGAAGGATATCCATTCGCGGTATTCTCTGCCATCTGCAGGATCTGTTTCAAAGTTGGTGAGCCACTGTGCGCTGTTGTTTTCATAGACACCTGCACCAGCCAGTGAAGTATGCTTGACCTGCTCCTTCCATGTGGTCTGGGATTTGAATGGGTCTGAGTAATACTGTTCTTTGTTGATGGGCCAGTGCGACATGTGGAAGTATTTGTCATGCCAGGTTTTGTAAAACGTGATCGGATCGCCTGCGTAGGTATCGCTATAGGACGGATTGTCATTGAAGACATTGACCAGATCAGGGTGATTTTTCATGTGTACTGCAAGTACCGTCGCATCATTGTTGCTTTGTTCATAGTCATTGCCACGGCCGGTAGGGTCATACTGTTGCTGCGTGCCGTTGATAGGCCAAATAGTCAATGCAGGGGCTTCCAGGTGCTCAGAAGGATCAGTGATGTTGCCGGTTACTACGATGAGTTCTGTGAGTTCATGCCAGTTCCTGAATTGTGTGTCCAGCTTGGCTTTGTACCGGATTTTACGCAGGATGGTGCCGTCTGGATAGATTTTATAATATTCGTCCACCATCGGCTTTTCTGTTCCTTGCCCAAAGTCCGGCCACTGGTAGTCGGGGTCCAGCAACACATATTCCCAATGCACCAGCTTGTAGTCAGGTCCGTCATAATCGAGGGTGACTTTGGAGAACCTCCTCAATCTGTCCGACATCGGTTCATGTGGACCCGGGCTGCCACCGTCCCATGTTTCAACAAATTCGTAAGTGTACATCACCTCATCATCCAGGTACCAGGCAGGTACATTGTTGAAAGACTCCCAGAAAACAAACTTTCTGCTACCTCCAGTCAGCGGTGCTTCGGTTGCATCAAAAGTGACCACCAGCGCATCTCCGAAATAACCACTCCAGTTCATTTCCCGCCAGGTGGCTTTGAAACCAGTGTTGGAGTCATTGAGGTCATTGAGCGGTTTATTCACGGCAAATGCATTGTCAAATGTCGCAGTACCGTTGATGGCTACCAATCCCATGTAGAATTCTCCGTTGAGTTGGTTCCACTCTTTGGATGGGGCCAGTTCTATCCAACCCGTGGCTTCCTGCCCATCTACGTTTTTCTTTACCTGATAGTAGAAGTGCAGGAACTTTTCGTTGGCATGTCGGAGGATCCTCAGCCTTTTGTTGGTACCGGTATAAGGTACAGAGTAAGTGTTGCCGTCCAGTACATTTTGATATCGCTGGTTTTTGTTGGCGGCACCTGTCAGGTCCAGCACATTGTCCGTACCATTTTGAGAATCGTTGATGGAAACTACAGGTGTCCCGTTCACATTCTCCACCTTAATTAAGGAGTAGTTATCAGGATCAGGTGTGCCATTGGGAAGCGCTTTGAACAGGGCCAGTGCGGAGTTGTCATCCTGTCCAATTGCTACTTCTACATAGAAGTGACCTGTCAGTTTCTGCGTGTGATAGGCTGCATAGGTACTCCCTGAACCACTGGTGACAGACATGGTGCCATTGGATACCTGGAAACTACCAGTTCCGGAAAGGCCAATACCCTGCCAGCTGGGATTAGTAGTCGCAAACTGGTCGTCTATGCGTGTCTGAGCAATGGCTGCAAAGTGCCCCCATTGCATGAGACTCAGAAGCGCCAGTAACATAAAGTAACTCTTTTTTTTCATCGATTTTAGGTTAGATTGTTTAAAAAAATGGAGTGCGTTTTCTGAAAGAAAGACACTCATTGAATCATCGTTGTTGGGTACTACGGTAGAGAATGAAGGACCTGATGTCTCTACCCAAGGTTCGTCAATAGCAACTACTACAACAGTAGATTTTAAGTGACGAACATTAAAATTCTCATTTAATGATCCTAAAACTTTAGCTATGTGGAATAAATATGGATTTTTTTCATGCTCAGTGTGATGTAATTATTTGATATTGAGCGCCTTGTATTTTTCAGTGGCATAGAAAAAAGTGGATGGCCAATAAGTGCAAAGTAGTTTTTGTGATGATTATTCGCTTTGATGAGTAATGGCCATTTCTGCTCCAGCCGATACTTGAAATTCAGCATCTTTTCATCGATCAAAAATTAGTAAAACCGTTAAGTGAAATGACTAATCTAAAAAGGCTTTAGGAGCCCTGAGAAATCTGTATTCCATCTCTATAACTTCCACTTTTTTTTCATATCGATATTTTTGTTAGGTACTGATTACCAGTAGGTTGATTGTTTTTGAGATCTATAAAAATCCACTTTCATTCCATAGTATTGAAAATTTCGAAATTTTGGCCGATAGATTTGAATCTGTAATTAAGAATTTCTAAAAGTGACGTGCATTTTTTAAAGAAATTTCAAAACACGGCATCATTACTCAAATACTAACATATGAACAAGTCAGTTAAGTACAAGAAAACGATGAAATTGCCTCCACAGGCATGGCAATACTTGATTGCTTTATGCTTCATCGTTGTCATCAGCAGCAATGAAGTTTTGGCTCAGCGTATAACGGTTTCAGGCACGGTGTCTGACGTAGATGGAAATCGTCTGCCGGGTGTCACGGTATTGGTCAAGGGAACGAACCAGGGTACCGTAACTTCTGCACAGGGATTGTACACCATTCCCAATGTTGCTCCTGAGGATAGTCTTTCTTTCAGCTTTATTGGCTTGCAAACGGTGGTAGTAAAAGTGGGCAATCAAAGCAGTATTGATGTCCGAATGGAGGAAGACATTGAGCAACTCAGTGAAATCATCGTTGTGGGATATGGAACGCAGGAAGCAAAAGATGTCACCGGGGCTATTTCACTGGTGAAGAAGGAAGATTTGCAGCAGCGGCCAAATACACAAGTGGCGCCATTGCTCTATGGCAAGGCCGCAGGGGTGGTGATCAATCCCAGTTCCGGGAAGCCAGGGCAGGGCATCAGCATCAACATACGTGGTACCAGTTCACTGGGAGGGTCAGATCCTTTGTATGTAGTGGATGGCGTGCCTACCAGAAACACCAGATTTATCAATCCTGCCGATGTGGAGAGCATTACCATACTCAAAGATGCTTCCTCTGCAGCCATCTACGGTGCTCAGGGTGCTACAGGTGTGGTGCTGATTACCACCAAAACAGGTGATTCGGAAGTGCCCACGATTAGCCTGGACATTTATGGGGGCTACTCTGAGGTATGGAACCGGATTGATGTACTCAACGGTGAGCAATACCAGGAACTGATGACGGAGTTGGGATACAATACCAACTGGGATCGGTTCTTTTATGATACTGACTGGCAGGATGAGATCTTCCAGCGAGGACGAACGCAGAATTATCAGCTTTCTGTGTCTGGTAAGTCCAACAAAACCAACTATTATATTTCCGGTGGATTGATCGAGGAAATAGGCGCGGTGAGGAGTGCAGAATTGAAGCGGCAAAACTTCAAGCTCAACCTGGATCAGCAGTTGAACAGCTGGATCAAGGCAGGGGCCAGAATTTCTTATAACAATTATGCCGATGTGGATGTCAATGACAACAGCCCTGCCAACAGAAGCGGTGTTTTGCTGGGTGCTTTGGTGACTCCTTCGGTGATCAACACTTTCAATCCTGACGGTTCGTTTACTGCCAATCCTTTCCAGGACTGGGAAAACCCTTTGGCAAGCACCGATGGTAACGAACGGGGTTACAAAAGCCGCAGGTTCCTGGGGAATGCTTTCATAGAAATTTCCTTCTTAAGGAACTTCACTTACAAGAGTAATTTTGGCCTGGAACAGTCAAATGGAGAATATACAGAATTCATTGATCCGTTTAGGACTTCGTTTGGCAGAGCGCTTCAAGGTCGTGGTGTCAGTAATGTGGACCGGTACAATTATCAGATCTTTGATAACCTCCTGTCATTTAAAAAACTATATGGCAGACACAGTGTGGAAGCCATGGCAGGTGTCATCAGCCAGTATTTTTTCTGGGAAGACCAGTGGCTCACTACCAATTCTTTTGCTGGTGACCAGATCATGACGGCCGGGGCCGGGGCCAATGTGGAGAGCTTTGGTGTCAGCAAGGCAGAGCGTCGCAGTATCAGCTATGTCAGCCGGGTGAATTATTCTTATGAGGACCGTCTTTTGCTCACCTTCAACTTCAGAAGAGATGGCTCCAGCATTTTCGGACCGGACAACCGCTATGGAAACTTTGCGGCAGCGTCTGTCGGTTGGAGACTGAGTGAAGAGAGTTTCCTGAAAGACAGTAATGTCATCAGTAACCTGAAAATTCGAACAGGCTGGGGAGTCAATGGAAATGACCCTATTTCTCCCTATGCTTATCTTGGTTTGGTGAGTACCGGCAGTGATTATGCCATCGGTCCGTCCATTATTCCAGGGATATTCCAGTCTACCATAGAAAACAGGAAACTGAAATGGGAAGAGACTACTCAGCTCAATGTAGGGGTGGATCTGGAGTTGTTTGAGGGAAGGATTGCTTCCAGTATTGATGTCTATAACAAGCAGACAGACGATGTATTGCTTGACAATATCCCATTACCACAGACCACTGGATATAGCAGTGCGAGGGGTAATGCCGTACAGCTACAAAACAGGGGGGTGGAGCTCCTGGTCAATTCAGTGAACATAGACAAGGCAGTCAAGTGGTCTTCAACCGTTACCTTTTCGGCCAATAGAAATGAGGTGCTGTCTGTAAGGTCTGATGAGATTCCCGGTGGATTCATCGTTAACAGAGGATCTGCGACCATTACGCGCGAAGGACTGCCATTGTCTCAGTTTTTTGGTTTTGAGTATGCCGGAGTCGATCCGGACAATGGGCGTGCACAGTACAGAACAGCGGAAGGTGACCTCACCTATACGCCGGGAGAGGCAGATCGAAAACTCATCGGTAATCCTCATCCTGATTTCGTTTATGGCATCACCAATACTTTAAGTTATAAAGGAATTGGACTCACGATCTTCATTCAGGGTAGCCAGGGCAATGATATGATCAACGCGACCCGATTTGACATAGAATCAATGAACGGGCCATCGAATCAGTCGGCAGCGGTATTGAGACGATGGAGGAATCCGGGAGACATCACCGACATACCGGCTGTAAGCCAGATAGGGAATACGGAAAATTCTATTCTTTCTACGCGTTTTGTGGAAGACGCCTCCTACGTGCGACTCAAAACACTGACCGTGTCTTATGAGCTCCCTTCCAAGCTACTGAGCAAAATTCGTTTCAAAGGCGTACGCATCTATGCCACCGGGGAGAACCTGCTCACTTTCACCAACTATAGCGGCTTTGATCCCGAGGTCAACACCTTCGGTGGCAACGGGCTGTCGATGGGGGTTGACTACGGTACTTATCCGCAAACCAGAAAGCTCATTTTCGGTATTAACATGACTCTTTAAAACAGACCAGACTGATATGAAAATCAATAAATTTATACTCACAGTTGTTTTGGCGGTAGTTTTTACCGCATGCGATGACCGCCTGGATTTACTACCCATCTCTGACGAATCCAGTTCTACCGCCTTCACTACGCCTAATCAGATAGAAGCGGCGCTCATAGGAGCTTATGATGCATTTGGTGGGAGTACGGAGAATTTCTATAACGAGTACTATCAATGGGATGTGCTCAATTTTCAGGAGACCAGGGCAGATAACTGTTATGCGGGTGGAGATACACCTGAACTGTTTGCCATTGATTTTTTGAATATTGTCTCTACCAATACACGTTTGACATGGCACTGGGGTGCGCTCTATAGTGTGATTGGCAAAGTCAATAACATCCTGGAGCGTGCTCCATTGATAGAGGACGAAGAATTTCAGGAAAGTAGGAGAGATGAACTGATGGGGGAGGCTTATTTTCTACGGGCCTACCATTACTACCATCTGGTGACGATGTGGAGTGGTGTGCCCATCATTACCAGTGCGACCGTATCTACCGAGCCCGAGGATATCCATTTATTCCGGTCTACCTCCGATGAAGTCTATGCACAAATCATGGCAGACCTGGAATTGGCGATCGCAAATTTACCGCAACAGTATTCCAGCGTTGCGGAGACAAAATCCCGTGCTACTTTCGGCGCTGCCAATGCGCTGGCTGCCAAGGCATCACTGCAAAAACCAACTCCCGATTATCAGGCAGCGCTCAGCTACATCAATGCACTGGAGTCCAGCAGTGCGGGATATCGCTTGCTGGATAACTACAATGAACTGTTTGATGGTAATAATGAGAACAATGCGGAGTCTATCATGGAGATGCAATTCACCGGAGGGACGGAAGGAAGTTTCAGAGGACAGCTCACGTTACCGCCTTCGTTGAGCGGCGATCAGTGGCGTAAGTTCATGACACCATCTCAAGACCTGATAGCTGCCTATCAGCGCGAAGGAGACAACGTGCGGTTGAACGCTTCTGTGATTTTTGAATCAGCGCCGTGGATAGATGAGTACTGGGGTAATGCCATCAATAGTACAATACCTTTTGTCTACAAATGGAAAACTGCAGGGGGTTGGGCAAGTGATAACAACAACTACCTGTTCAGGTATGCAGACATGGTATTGCTGAAAGCTGAGGCACTGAATGGTTTGGGAAGTATTAATGAAGCTGCCGCAGAAGTAAACAGGGTGAGAAACAGGGTAAATCTCGCAGACCTCCCGGCTTCAGCGACTGCTTCGCAGGCAGCGATGAGACAGGCCATTTTAGATGAACGCCGACTGGAGCTTGCCTTTGAAGGAGAGCGGTGGAATGACCTGGTGAGAAACAATGCGATCATCTCTACCATGAACAGCCTCAGAGAGATCGATTTGCGTACCAGCGATCCGGTAGAATACAACATGACAGAAGACAAAATCTATGTCCCTATCCCGCAGACGGAGATGGACCTTAATCCCAATCTAGAACAGGGTAGAATGTGATAGTGCATTCAAAACAGTAATTAAATTCTATTAATCTAAACGATGAAAAAAATGAAATTAGGAATTAGACTATTTCAACTAATCATAGCAGTAAGTGCTTTAACATTCTTCAATTCTTGTGGTGACGATGAGCCTGGTACCATGACTGTTGACCCACCAAGAGCCATCTTTGAATCGTCTGTGGCGACCGACAACAGCGGAACAGTTACTTTCACCAACTTTTCAGTAGGTGCAGATTCCTATGTATGGGATTTTGGCGATGGCAGTGGTTCTTCTACGGAAGAGAACCCTTCTTATACCTACAGCGAAAGTGGTAAATACACTGTCACACTCACCGTCACCAATGCTGGTGGCACAGACGACTCCGAATCTGAAGTGTCTGTTGCATTTAACATCATTGCAGCAGGTGATATGAGCGATGAAGCTACCTGGACATTCAAGCAGGTTTGGGATGATCCGGATAATGGTGTAGACCACGCTTTTGCAGATGGAACATTCCTATGGGACAACTCAGAATCAACCCTTTACTCACAATCTTACCTATGGCAGGAAGTAGCTGTAGAAGCTGGCAAGACTTACAGATTTAGTGCAGACATCGCGGCTTCTGCCGGAACCAACGGAATTTGGTTTGAATTGTACTTCGGTAATGCAGACCCCGCCAATGAAGGAGACTACAACTCCAACGGCCTTAGACTCTACGTCTCTAGCTTCGACGATCCTGTGTCTGGTTGTGCCAACGACCCTTTCTCAGGAGATTTTGTGTCAGTAGCTCAGGGATGCATGCCCAATGCAGAAGAGACTAAAATCCTTGCGGCTGATGGCACTTTTACATTGACCGCCGAGGAATTGACAGAAAATGGTACAATCTACCTGGTCTTTAAATCAGGGTCTTGGGATTCTGCCGACAACTACAAAGATGGCATTGCCCTCGACAACGTAGCAATAGTAGAAGTGCTGTAAGTAGTAATACATTATTTCATCAGACGATCCGGGGAAAGACACTTCCCCGGATCACTTTCACATCAAAGTAAATTGAATGAATAGACGACAGAGTTGGTTGATCTTATTTGCTGCGTGCCTGCTGTTACTCAGTCAGGATTTACATGCGCAATTTGGTACGGAGTTATACGCCAATGACTTCAACACCAGTTTAGAGGGGTGGTCCCCGTTGGGACTGAATGGGTCGGATGGTTCAATAGCGGTGTCTGATGGTGCGCTGCAGGTCAACCTCACCGAGGGAGATCTTTACGGAGCATACTATGCGTCTCAGGAATTTTCGGGTCACTTCGAAGTGGTAGTGGACATCAACCGCGACCATGGTGTAGCACTGGCGTTGATCAAATCTCAGAATGGTGAGCCCAGTACCGATGACTATTCCATGCTTACGGTAATGCGCAACGGTGAGGGACACCCGGTGGTCGCATTGAAAGACAGGCAGGGGAGTATCGCTGATGTCTTCGATAATACGCAGCGGGCAGACCGGAGTCGTTATCAGCAAACACTGAGTGGCGAGGTTTATTCCATTCCGTTTACACAAACTGCGGGCAAACTTCGGATCCTTCGCCACGATGGAGAGAAATTCCTGCATTTCTATTATGCAGTAGACAGAGAAATCGCTGGTGAAGTATATCAGGACTGGATAGAGCTGGCGCAGTCCAAAGAGTGGGGGATTCCAGATATTCCTTATTTCATCGGGCTGTTTTCCATGGATGGAACCATCGCTTTTGACAATGTGAAAGTGATGGAAATGCCACGCAACGATCAGAGCGACGTCAATACGGGTTTTCAGGTGGTCAACAGGCCTTATACCTGGTCTGGTTATACGGATGATGCGTTGGTCATTAGTTTTGACGACCGCTTTCCATTTGCCGGCGAAGACAAGAAATTTGTATTCTGGGAATTGGCCAATAACATCCCGGTGTGGCACCTCAATGATAAATCTCTGTTTACGCATGGTTTTGTAGAAACCTGGGGAGGCGGCAATCCTGGATGTCACGAACCCATGTCTGACCGCCTGCTGGGATACTCAGATCTGGAGGTCATGGAAGACAATGACATCAGGAAGGTGATCAAGTGGTCTTACACGTTGATCAACCCGGATTACAAAGTGCCGACGGATGGACAAGGGACGCAGGAGCCTGAAGCGGTAGAGTATTTTTACATCTATGCCGATGGCAGTATCATCAGAAGAATTCAGTACATCCCCAAGCTAGACACGGATTTTAGAAACTGGAATGAGATCATGGAACTAATCCTGATCGCAGGTCAAAATAACAGACCCGGTGATCTACTGGAATATCCGTCACTCACATTTCATGATCTGGGGCAAAACCCGCAATTTTTCAATAATGAAGTAGAAACGACCTACCGCAACAACAACTCGAGACTTGGTGCTGTGGCCATGACTGCACACATTGAAGATGCGCCTGATATTTTTAATGCCTTCAGTGACAACACGCAAGTGCCTGAAACATACAGTTTCTATCCGCTCAATTATGAGGTGACGTGGCATGACCGGAGTCATAATTTTGGCCACTGGCCCATCAACAAAGAACCTTACAGCCTGCCTTGTAAGTCCTGGTCAGAGTGGCCGCAACAAGTGGCGCATACTTCTCTGGTAGGGATGGGGCTGGACCGCGGACAGGACTGGGGAAGTAATTTTTCTGAAAGAAATGATGGTAGAAGATTTAGAGAGTGGGTGTCGCTACTGGGAATGAACGAGGAAGATGGTTCGGTGACTTCCGAAGATAAAACCAACTCCTGGCTCTTCCCGGGTACACCCGAACTGCTCAACGACTCTGCCACCTTCCTGGGCTACAACGGCACTGAGAAATACTTTGAATTTGAAACTTCTTCAGATCACCCTGCCTGCTACTTCAATACGACTCCGAAGACCAAACTGATCAATCCCATTGTCCGGGTCAACCAGTGGGGCACGTCACCGGTACATGTCAATGTAGATGGCAGGCCGCTATCCGATGACGATTATACTGCTGTGGTAAATGAGGAGGGCGAGCTGTGGTTGCTGATCATCGGTCAGTATAGCAGGGAAACTAAAGTGGAAATTTCTTCGGCGGCAATCGCCGGGTCTGTCGTGCTACAGGTGATACAAGATACCACTACGTTGCTCTATCCCAATCCTTCAGACCTGGGTGTGGTCAATGTAGAAGTGGAAGGAGTTAGCTCTGCGATTGTCAGAATTGTGTCGCTTTCGGGTGCAGAACTGAGGAAGCACATGCTGCGACCGGGCAGTACCCAGGTAGACGTCTCCGGATTACCGGCCGGACAATACATTCTCAAAATTGAAAGTGGAAACCAATTGATCAATAAAAAACTGATCATCAAGTGATTTCCAATGACTTAATGGATACATGCAGCAATGCAGCAAATTGATTTAGAAACTCAAAGTAAGATCAACTTATGAACAGAATAATCTGGCAAATGAGCATCTACCTATGCGTGATTGCGCTATTAGCCTCTTGCAATAAGACCAAGACACCAACCACCTCGGAAATCGAGCTCAATACTGGTTGGGAGTATAAAAAAGCCAATGATGCCCCCTGGTCGATGGCCAGTGTGCCAGGCGCCGTTCATACGGATTTGCTCAAAGATGGGATCATCAAAGATCCATTTTACCGTCTCAACGAGAAGGACCAGCAGTGGATTGGGGAAACAGACTGGGAGTATCAAACCAGCTTTCAACTGACCAATGCAGACCTGGAAAACAGCAATATCGAACTCGTGTTTGAGGGGCTGGATACTTATGCAGACGTCTTCCTGAATGGTGTGCAAATTCTTACTGCAGACAACATGTTCAGAACCTGGGAGGTGGATGTAAGGTCCAACCTAAAAGCTGGCAAGAATGAGCTGAAAGTTTACTTCCACAATGTATTCAAGGTCAATCAATCCAAGTATGACAACGCCAGTTATCGCCTGCAGGCATTTTCCAACAATGACCAGGCAGACGTGAAGCTGAATCTATACTCCAGAAAAGCGGGTTTTCACTATGGCTGGGACTGGGGTCCGAGGCTGGTAACCGCCGGCGTATGGAGACCGGTTACATTACGCAGTTGGAACAACTTCAAAATTGACAACGTGTATTACCGTCAGAAGAAGGTCTCTGCCGAACGCGCAGAAATCACCGCTGAGTTTGAAGTATCAGCAGCAGAAGCAACGAAAGGAGAGATAGTGATTACCAACGAAGGCGTAGAGGTGACCAAACAAGCGGTAGCTTTGAAACCCGGGAAGAACAAAGTAGCAGTTCCTTTTGTCATCGATCAGCCGAAACTGTGGTGGACCAACGGCCTTGGAGCGCAGCATCTTTATACTTTCAACAGTGAACTGACTTCATCCGAAGGGTTCATCGACAGCAATCAGGAAAGGGTAGGTATTCGTTCACTGGAAGTCGTCAGAGACAAGGATCAATTTGGCAAAAGCCTGTACGTAAAACTCAATGGTGTTCCGGTATTCATGAAAGGCGCCAATTATATTCCTCAGGACAACTTTCAGAACAGGGTAACGAAGGAACGTTACGAGCACATCATCGGATCTGCCAGGGCTGCCAATATGAACATGTTGCGTGTTTGGGGTGGTGGTATTTACGAAGAAGATCTGTTTTATGAACTGTGCGATGAAAATGGTATCCTCGTTTGGCAGGATGTCATGTTTGCCTGTGGGATGTATCCGGCAGATGATGACTACCTGGAGAGTGTTCGCAATGAGGTGATAGACAATGTCACAAGATTGAGAAATCATCCATCTGTTGCCATGTATTGCGGGAACAATGAAAATGAGATTTCATGGTATTCCTGGGGATGGAAAGACCTGTATACGGAAGAAATACAAAAACAGTATGAGACCGATCTTAAAAAGCTGTTTTATGAGACCATCCCGGCTGCAATCGCACAGGCAGATCCTGACAGGTACTATCATCCCAGTTCACCCATTGCAGGGATAGGAGACAACCGCCCAAAGGAGGATGGAGATACGCACTACTGGGGCGTATGGCATGGCAAAGAGCCTTTTGAAAATTTTGAACAAAATGTATCCAGGTTTGTCAGTGAATATGGCTTTCAATCATATCCGGAGTTTTCTTCTATCAAAAAGTTCTCAGAACCGGAGGATTGGTTTTTAGAATCTGATGTCATGCATGCACATCAACGATGCATGGCCGATGACCGCAAAGACATTGACTACGGAAACAGGCTGATCAACACCTACCTGGAACGGAATTTCAAGACACCCGCTGATTTTGAGAAGTACATCTATGTGGTACAGGCCTTGCAGGCCAAGGGCGTCAAGCAGGCGGTGGAATCTCACCGTAGAAACCGAACCGATAACTATTGCATGGGCACCATGTACTGGCAAATTGACGACTGCTGGCCGGTCGCTTCCTGGTCTAGTATTGACTACTATGGCAAGTGGAAAGCACTGCACTACATCGTAAAAGAAGCCTATGATCAGGTGCTGGTGACCTTCATGGAAGAACAGAATGAACTGGGAGTCTATGTAGTGTCCGACGAACTGGAACCCATCGACGGCGCGAGTGTCAACCTGCAGGTACTTGATTTCAAAGGAAATGAGGTCTGGGCTACAAAGCAGGATATCAATGTCAAGGCCAATACCTCGGCCAACTACCTGAATCTGAATTTGAAAGAAGCCTTCGCAGGTCATGACCGGAAGTCTGTGTATGTGAAAGCATCTCTGAGCTTACCTGATGGTACAACGCGCGAAAACCGCTATTTCTTTGAGAAAGACAGACACCTGAATATGCCCGATGCAAAGTTGACCTACAGCGGGAAGCAAGTAGCCGAAGGATATGAGATCACGTTCACATCTGAGGTGTTTGCAAAATATGTAATGATTTCTACAGACGTAGACGATGCGTTCATTTCTGATAATTACTTTGACCTGGATGCAGGTACCGAGAAGAAGGTGATGATCAAGACTGAGAAGGCAATTGATGTAAGTGACCTGGGACTCAAAGTGGTGTCATTGACGGATAGTTATAAGAGCACTATCAAGATTGCGCAGGCAAATTGATCCACATGATGCAGAGAAAAGCGTTTTACTTACTCATTTTATCCCTGACGATGGTAGTTGGAGATGTTTTTGCCCAGGCAACATTCCCATCTGTGATCCTCAAAAATGAGTTTTTACAAGTAAAGCTCAATTACAAAGGTGCTGAAATGACCAGTGTGCTGTCGCTGGAAGATCAGGTGGAATACTTGTGGCAGGGCGATGACATTACCTGGGCAGACCATGCCATCATCCAGTTTCCGATCATTGGGAATTTGAAAGATGGTCGCTATCAGGTAGATGGTCAGGACTATGAGATGATGTCACATGGTTTTGCCCGTATCAGCGATTTTGAGGTCATTGAGCAAACGGATACTAAAGCGATTTTTTTGCTGAGGGTCAATGATTTCTCAAGGTCTGTCTATCCTTTTGATTTTTCGCTGCAGGTACAATATGAACTGGACGGTAAGTCTGTGAAAGTGACATTCACGGTGAGCAATGAGGGCAATCGGCAGATGCCCTTCACATTAGGATATCACCCTGGTTTCAACTGTCCGTTGATGGGTGATGAAGAAATGGAGGACTATGTACTCAGGTTTGAGAAGAAGGAGTCAGCAGATCGGCTGCTGATGAAGGACAACCTCATCGCAGGGACTTCAGCAGACTACCTGGCAAAGGATCGCGAGCTTCGTCTGAGTAAATCACTGTTTCAGGAAGACGCCATTATCCTTCAGGGTTTTAAGTCTTCCAGCGTGACATTGCAGCAAGCCACCGGTGATAGATCTGTCAAAGTTGATTTTGGCCATGTACCTTATCTGGGTATCTGGTCACCGAAGAAGCTGGGCGATTTTGTTTGCATTGAGCCATGGTTTGGCTTGCCGGACTCCGAAAACACAGATGGGGATTTCAGGAAGAAAGCAGGAATGAAGCAGTTGGCACCTCAGGAAGTATTTACATGGAATTGTTTGATCACCATCAATTGATTTAGCATATTGGAAACAGTTGCAGAAAATAGCATCAATCGGGAAACCATAACCAGTCCCGCGAATAGCACTAAACCCGTCGTACCGGGCAGGCTGTTAGTCCCTTTTGTGTTGATCACGTCTTTGTTCGCACTATGGGGTTTTGCCAATGCGGTGACGGACCCCATGGTCACCGCCTTTAAAAAAGTGTTGGAATTGACCAATATCCAGGCCTCTTTGGTACAGCTGGCATTCTATGGTGGTTACTTCACGATGGCGCTGCCGGCAGCCTATTGCATCAGGAAATATTCCTATAAGGCAGGCGTCATCATTGGCTTGTCATTGTATGCGATCGGGGCTTTTTTGTTTTATCCGGCAGCCATTACAGAGAGCTTCACCTTTTTTCTCATTGGCTTGTACATCCTTACGTTTGGCCTGGCATTCCTGGAAACAACTGCCAATCCTTTTATTCTCTCGCTGGGGGATCAGGAAACGGCCACCAGGAGGCTGAATCTGGCACAGGCCTTTAACCCATTGGGCCTCATTGGCGGGATATTAGTCGCACAAAATTTTGTCTTGAACAACCTTCGTTCTACCAACATTGACCTGGCCAATCAGTCAGAAGAAGTCAAACAGGCCATCAGGGCCAGTGATCTGGCGGTGATCAGAGACCCATACCTGTTTTTAGGCATCGCTGTGGTCTTGATTCTGGTACTCATTGTTGTTACAAAGATGCCACAGGGCAGAGACGTTGGTCTAAGAAGTAGCATGTTGGCCATTATTCAATCACTGATTCAAAAGGCAAATTATGCACGGGGAGTGATTGCACAGGTTTTTTATGTAGGTGCTCAGATCATGTGCTGGACCTACATTTATCAATATGCGGAGTCTATCGGATTGGATGCGGTTACGGCCGGGAGTTATCAATTTGTCGCATTTATTATTTTTTTCCTGGGAAGGTTTCTGTGCACGTTGCTGCTAAGATTTTTCAAATCACCAGGTCAGTTACTGGCCATCTTTTCCTTTCTGGCCATTGCATGTTGCTTGGGCACCATCTTCCTGCCGGGCGTTTACGGGCTTTATAGCCTGACGGCGACCTCATTTTGCATGTCATTGATGTTTCCAACTATTTACGGGATCGCTCTTGATGGGCTTTCTGAGGACCATGCCAAAATTGGTGCAGCCGGTTTGGTGATGGCCATCGTAGGGGGAGCACTCATGCCACTACTGCAAGGGATGGTGCTGGATCTGGGTGGATCACAATACGATGACCTCCAAATAATGGGGCTGTCGGAAATGAAGCTGTCATTTATCCTGCCGCTTCTTTGTTTTTTATATATCGCACTGTATGCCAGTGCATCGCACCGTAGACTAACTAAAATGAGTTAACATGATGAACTGGGGTATTGCACTGAGAGGAACTGAAATAGCATGTTCTGTGATCACAGCATCGGGGCAGTTGGTGGAGCAATGTAGTTTACCAATCGAGTCAGAAAACAGTTATGATCACTTATTAGGACAGATTGATAAACTGGTAGGGATTGTCTCAGGAAGAGTAGGCGAAAAGCCTGATTTGTTAGGTGTCGGAACACATGGAACAGTTGATTCTTCTACGGGTGTTTTAAACAATTGCAACACCCAATCATTGAACTTCAAGCCATTGGGTTCAGACATCAGCAAGGTATTGGGTGTTCCTGTGATCGTGGCAAACGATGCCAACTGTTTTACGCTGGCGGAGTGCCACCACGGTATTGTGGCGGCAGAGGCTCCCTGGGCAAAAACAGTTTACGGCATCATCTTGGGGACCACCATCCGGGCCAGCCATGTGGTCAATTGCCAAACGGAGGAGGGGAGAAGTTTCAGAGGGGTAGAGCTGGGGCATAGTGTACTGGAACCAGATGGTGATGCATGTTACTGTGGGAAGAACGGATGTGTGGAGACGCTGATCTCAAGTACTGCTTTGCAATCATTTTACATGCGCAAGTCGGGTCGTAAATTGTCATTTGCCGAAATCTACAAGCAATACCAAAGCGGCAGAGATATCCTTGCCGACGAGACAATTGAGCGACTGATCAAATACTTTGGCCTCACCTTGTCCAACGTGATCAATACCGTTGATCCGGACGTGATCGTTCTGGGAGGTAGTATTGCCAATATTCCCTTGCTGTATGACCAGGGTGTCAGCGAAGTCTATCGTAATGTTTTTAACAGTAACCGTCCTACCCCTATTTTAAAGGCAGGTTTAGGGAGCAGTTTCAGTGGCTCTGGCGCTGCCTACCTGGGCAATTTCCGATCTGAATATCATTTTTAAAGAAGAACTTTACAAATAAGATGCGTATTCTCAAGAATGCTAAAATCAAAAATCACTGGAGTCCCTTTTTGAAGATAACATCCCGTCCCTGAAGATGTACATCATTTAATTTATTGCGTCATTGTAACCAAATGTTTGCATAGTTTTTTTATCTTAAGTAGGTAAACGAGCAACTAATAATCAAACCTAACTACTGATGAAATTACTATGTGCCCTACTGCTGGTGGCAGGCTGTTACCTGCCTGTCAGCGGACAGCAGCTACCTGATAGTTTAAAGGCGGTAATTGCCAGCGACGCCCCTACCACTGAACGCCTGTGGGCTTATCAGGATTTGGCAAAATATTATACTCCCATAGATTCTGTGCTGGCGGCCCGCTACATCAATGAAGGAACGGCCATTGCACAAGAGGCGGAGGATGACAAAGCGTTATTGATATTTGGTTATCATACTGGCGAACTTTTACGTAATCGCAGGCATTATGACGAGGCAAAAGCTGTCTATGAGGAGGTACTGCAAAGGAGTGAGGCACAGAATTATCCAGGCATCGCTGGTAGTTGTCTGAGTGCTATTGCAGAAATACACCGATGGCGAAGAGAATTTGAACTGTCTATTTCACTACTCAAAAAGTCTACGAAGCTTCATCAAAAAAGTGGCCATCAGCCAAGCCTGGCGTTCAGTTTGCTCGTCTTGGCACGAAACTACTCAGACTTGCAGGTATATGATACAGCTATTCAATATTACCAACAAAGTGCTCTGGCCTGTCAGCGATCTGATGCCCAAAAATTACATGCTTATTGTATGCAGCACATGGGAGAAACTTACCAACGACAATTCAAGTATGAGGCTGCCATGCAGGCCTATAAAAAGAGTCTGAGAATCAGTGAGCAGATACAGGAAAGGAGGATACAAGCCGATATATTACTTGCTATGGGCGCTGTTTATATCTATAAGGGTGATTTTTCTAATGCGCGATCCCACTGTGAAAAAAGCCTGGAACTCTATATAGAACAAAAGATTCCCAGTGGCATTGGGGCATGCCTGTCAAGTTTGGCGGGTATTCATTTCAACCAGGGTGATTATGAAGCGGCACTCAACCGGTTAGAAGAAAGTATACTGCTGGCCGAGGAAACCCATGACCCGAAAGGTCAGGCTTATTTATTGAACAATATGGCCATGGTCCTGGAGAAGGTTGGGAGATACGAAGAGGCCATCGATAGTCAGAAAAAGAGCGCAGCCATTAAAGAAAAGATGGGAGACTACCAACACCGTGTCATGAGTTTGGGGCAGATAGGAAGGCTATATATGCTCATGCAAGTAGAGGATTCTGCATTTTACTACTATCAGCAAGCGATTTCTCTCGCGCATGAGCGAAATTTCCCCGCACTAGAGCGTTACTTTTTAGATGATGCCGGTACCTTGTTGAAAGAAAGGGGAAGAATTTCCAAAGCCCTTGAGTTTTACTATCAGGCATTGGAGGTAGCTGAGGTATCACAGGATACCCTGGGAATAGGGATCATTTACAGCTCACTTGCTGACATCTATACATCGCAGCAAAACCTGGACAAAGCCATGTCCTATCATCAAGAGGCGATGGCACATTACCAACTTTCGAACAGTGTTGGGGAAGCAGCCGCTGCACAAAATGCCATGGCCACTTTGCTGATCAAACAGGACAACAGTGAGGAGGGCTTCCAATATGCCAGTCAGGCGCTAAGGCAATTTACCGAGCTTCAGGATAGCTGCTCTTTTAGTCAGTGTCTGCTTAATCTGGGAATGTCAAGTAGGAGACAGGAGCAATTGGATTCAGCACTGCACTATTTTGCGGCAACTGAAAAGCAGGCACGCAGGTGCAACAACTTTAGTGTACTGGCAGAGAGTTATGTAGAAAAAGGGCGAACTTATGAAGCACAAAGCAAGGAACAACTCGCATTGAAGGCTTATCAGCAGGCGCTTGAGCATGCACAATCTTCCGGAAATATAGAGATGATGCAGCTGGCCGCTGGTTATCTTTATCCTGTTTACCAGCAAAGGGGGCAGCTAGATAAAGCATTTGCCACATTGCAGCTCTATCAGGCCAGTAGCGACTCTCTTTTCAATGTGGCCAATACCCGAAATCTGATAGAGCAGGAAATGGCTTATGACTATGAGAAAAAAGAGCAAGCCCGGGCCTTTGCCCGGCAACAGGCTGATCTCAGGCAGCAACAAATGTTTGTGAGACAACGCTGGATCATCTTATCAGCCATCATGGCATTGATTGCTTTGGCAGTGATTATGATGGCCTTCTATCGTAACTACCGGGATAAGCAAAGAGCCAATGCGCTGCTGCTTGCTCAGAAGGCTGAAATTGAAGCTAAGAATGTCAAACTCGAAGCGCTGGATGACACGAAGTCGCGGTTTTTTGCCAATATCTCTCATGAGCTTAGAACTCCTCTTACACTAATCAGCAGTCCCTTACAGCACCTGGCAGCTACACGTCAAAAAGAATGGGAACCTGAGGTGATGCATACGCTGGATATCATGCAGAACAATGCGGACAAACTCAGGAATATGGTGGACAATATCCTTGACCTGTCTAAGTTGGAAGCCCATTCTCTCCGTTTACAATCAGCGCCTGTCCTGATCAGTGATTTGCTACTGCGTATCTCTGCCGGTTTTGATGCGCTTGCACAGTATTTAAATATCAACTACACTGTAGACATCGATGAGTTGCTAAGCGACCTCGTCATCATGACAGATGAAAGTAAGCTGGAGAAAATATTGAATAACCTGTTGTCCAATGCTTTCAAGCACACGCCGTCGGGAGGTGATGTGTTGCTTAGAGCTGTCAAAGGCGAAGCTTCATTGGCGCTGCAGGTCAGTGATAACGGACGTGGGATTTCCCAGGAAGACTTACCCCATATTTTCGATCGATACTATCAGAGTGAACAACCGGATGAGCGCATGCAGGGAGGTACAGGACTTGGTCTTGCCCTGGTGAAAGAGCTGACGCAGTTGATGGGAGGAACAGTCAGTGTAAATAGCGAACTGGGTAGGGGGGCTACTTTTACCATCACGCTCAACTGTGTGGAAACAATTACCGAGACCAATACTGAGATGCCTAAGGAGGTGATGGAACACGTTACGCTGGAATACCTGGAGCCCTATCCCTCAGAGAGCATGAAGCAGGACTATCATATACTGGTGGTAGAAGACCATCCTGAGATGCAACGTTTCATAGAAAGTTTGTTGCAGCCACGATATCATGTACTACTGGCTGCCAATGGTTTAGAGGCCATGTCACTATTGGCTTCCGGAAAGGCAGTTGACCTGATTATTTCCGATGTAATGATGCCGCAGATGGACGGCTATACGCTGTTGCAGCAGTTGAAAACCAATGACGCTTACAGCCATTTACCGGTAGTCATGTTGACAGCGCTCAATGAGGAAGCTCATAAACTGGAGGCACTGACCATTGGGGTAGATGATTACCTGACCAAGCCGTTCTCTCCCGAAGAACTGCTGGCACGCGTCCACAACCTGTTGCTGAGGCATGTGGTGCGGGAGCAGGAAAAATCTCAGGAGCCTGAGTTACTGGAGGACTATAATAGCCCTGTGGGTGAACTGATGATGGCAGGTTCTGAGGTGGCGAAGAAAGAAGCAGAGTGGATTCGGGAGGTTGCTGCTGTGATCCTGGAGGAACTGGAAAATACAGAATTTCAATTGTCAGACCTTGCGGAGCATTTCCATCTGGGCGATCGGCAATTTTTGAGGAAGGTCAAAAAGATTACCGGGCTCTCTGTGAAGAAATATCAGCAGGAAATTGCGCTCAACCAGGCCAGGAAGTACCTGGAGCAGCGCACGTTTGATAATGTGTCTGCCGTTGCTTATACGGTTGGGATCAGGAATACGACACGTTTCAATCAATTGTATGTGGCGCGTTTTGGGAAGAAGCCGGTGGAGTATTTTTCCTAAGACAGGCAAAATCAGCCTCCCTGCAGTGGTAGGGGAGGCTGGTGTGTGAATCAGGTAGCGTCAAAAGAGATTACTGCATCTCCTTTAGGAAGCTGAGATCTGGTGGCTACTTGATCATTCATCTGTTATCAGTTTACTATCTGTTGTATTCTTTGATGATGGTACCCGAGAATAACTTTTCTCCTACTTTCAGTCGGTAGATGTACATACCCATGTTGAAGTCTGTCGCGTCGAACTGGATCGTGTGGGTGGAGGCACGTGGCTCCAGATCAAAGGACTGCCTTTCCATTTCCCTACCCTGCAGGTCGAAGATATAGAGCATCGCAGTGGCTTGCCCTGAGGCATCAAAACGCATATTGAATTCGTTGGTGAAGGGGTTGGGGTAAACGCTCAGTGTACTTTTAGTTACTACCGGAATTACCACACTGCTGACTTCCTGCGGACTATTGACCATAGTTGTGGGACGACTGTTGGTAAGGTTACACGTGACTGGCTCTGTAAAATCAGTAGTAAACGAATCTGTCGAAATGGTTACATAATCCGTCGGTCCTGTTGGCGCCAGTACCACGGAGGTAATGTCAGTCGAAGATTGCATACGTACATATTCATTGGCATCAATTTTTATCCTTTTGTTGTTTCCCCTGATTTTCCCCTCAATATCGATCACATCGGGAGAGTCCATCTTCATCTTTTTAAGACTGTGTCTAAATGTGCATATATTCTGAGTAGACAGCTCACTTGCAACGTCAAAAGTAGTGGGGTCATAATAGTAAGAGAAAAAACTCAACAGAGACCCTTCTGTGCTCTCCTCATCAATAGGAGTGGCATCATTGGGATCTGCCAGCAAACCAAAAACTGCCAGAGCAATGGACATGTCATTTACCTGGTATTCCCTGGTGTTTATGACCGCTGGTAAAAGTCCGTCGAAGTCGCCGCCATTGTAAGCACCAACACCATCGTTTAAAGGATCAAGAGGGTTCTGCACAAAATAGTAACTATCCAATCCTTCTTCTTCCACGATAAAGATGTTGATATCAGACCTGACCATCAAATCAGTGAGCGCATATTGGTTGTCTACCTCAGATGCATCCATCATTCCAAATACGCCAGTCTGATTTAAATCCGCAAAATAAGTATAAGCACTTACTTGATCTACAAGTTCGCCAAAAACCTGCCTCATGCCGTCATAACGATCAATCGCATAATCATCTGATCGATGCTTCGGCTCTTTATAGTCGATTTGGGCGAAGCTCATTAATTTTGCCTGATACATATTTGGGGCAATATTTTCCAGTACATCCTGTACCTTGGCAATTCTCTTTTCAGCGTCTGACACTGTTAAAGGAGTAATCGCACTGTTGGCAGCTGCCGTATAATATATCCCTATCTTAATGGTGATCTTTGGGTTGTTTGATGCTCGAAGTGGACTGAATACCATGAAACAACTGAAGCCGAAAAACACTATTTTTTTCATCTGAATCATTTTTGGTCGTTTAATATTGTGTGGAAGTCATCAGGTCTCCTGTGATATTGCCGGAATTAGCACCATCCTTTTTGGCTCTGGAAATATTGAAAATACCTCCTCCATTGGTGACTGTTACTCTGAAGTAATCGTACTCATCGTTGAGCATCGGATAATTAACAGTGGGAGTAAACTCCATATTACTCATATAATTCAACCTGTTGTAAGCTATTCCGGATTCTGCTGAATCATTGGTTAAATATGTGAAATACATATTGGTAGCACCCACAGTATTGTGCACAGCCCTAACACAATAAAACTCAGGGTGTGGATGACTCTGGCTGACATGCTCAGGTGTTCCGTAGATTGCATGATCAGTCCTAAACCACAGGTTGGCGGTTAATGCACCATGATGAGGGACAAGCGCCACACTTACTTTACCGTCACCGTTATTACCATTGTAGCTATTAATCAATTTTGCCAACTCCCATCTTCCGCGATCAGGCCAAGCGATAAAGGTTCGCTTATTTAGGTAATTAACGGTCGTATTATTTGCTGCAAAAAAAGCAGGTTTGATCTCATCACCATCGAGTTTGAAATCGGAGGCTCTCTTCCGTTTATAGCCTGCTATTTTAGTAGGATCATACGCAGATTCACCGGAGTAAAGCAGCCCCTGGATCTTATCACGTACTATACCACTGGTAGAGGGTTCTCCCGCAGAGACGGCTCCATCTTTTACCAACTTCTTATAAGCAGTCCCTTTGATTGTTTTGGCGTTTTGATCCGAACTGTTGCCTTCCCAGTAGTTTGGAAATTGTGTCGCAGGATTTTGATAAGGATTATATGCTTGAACGGTAGCTGCAATTCTACTTCCAGGGGACCCATTAGGGTCAGTTGTATTTCGGGGAGCACTTTGTGCCGCCTGGAGGTCACCCTGGATAAGAAAAGTAAAGTCACTCCATTTAATCAACAGGACTCCTGATCGGTTGTTTTTCCCGGCGCCGCCACTTGCATCACAGCCATTCATTAACTTGGTGTTATCTGTAGCCGCCCAGTTCTTCAGCTTGCAGTCTGCGGCCAGCGTGATAATTACAGGGTCAGTAGCAGCGGTGCCTAAATAATAATCAGCGTCATTGTACTGCCAATCCATTACAGACCAGGCATTATTTTGATGAGCATTATTAAGATTTGTTATCAAACCCTGAGGTGAGGCATCCATATTTCTGTTACCCAAAGACACATTATGGCCTAAATCTAGAGGATATGCAATGCTAGTGCCATCGTCTTTTTTGATCGCACCTGTATATTTCAAAGTAATCTTACTCCCGGCAGCTGCGGTGATGTCGGTAGAGAAGGTTGCGGCTTTACGTTTTAGAATCAAACCGTCGGCATATTTACCTCTAGTTCCCAAGCCACCCCAGTGGTCCTGATCGCCATGAGTGATATAGACTCTGTCGAGCTGATGGTTGGCACGACGATGTATTACTTCTCTGATCAGCTCAGCGTCTTCTACACTATCTCCTACATCTACTAAAACGGATTTTTGCACTATTCCAGCGCTGTTTTTATAGACAATCAACGTAGCGTGCCCCACAGATACTTTGATCTGATAGATGTCTAAAGTCTGTCCAATACCAACAGTATTGATACCGCACAATATCATCAACAGACTCGTGAAATAAGCTATTTTAATTTTTTTCATTTCACTGAAATTTAGCTTCATTGATTATTTATTGTTGGCTTCCAAGAGCTGCTCCAGTGCCTCCATACGTTGCTTGAGTGCTGCCATCTCATTGAGTTGCTCTTCCAGTTGCTTGTTCTGTTCAATGATGTACAGTGTTAATTCTTCTACTTTCTTCAAAAGGGTGATGTCCATGTTGACCAGGTCAAGGCCCTGTTCTTTGACTTCTTCCGTGGAGAGTACTTCCGGTAAATGACCGTTTTCTTTGATGTAGGCCTCTAAGTCGTTGAGAGAACGTAAGTCATAATCTGGCTCGAAGACGTAGTCGG
>ERZ1740068.140-NODE-140-length-46121-cov-7.830265_pt1 | contig 46121 bp, 39 predicted proteins | sample MGYA00581735_ERZ1740068 | MGnify/ENA primary metagenome ERZ1740068 (study PRJEB43018, sample SAMN04849740) | marine metagenome | isolation source: floating plastic debris | place: Pacific Ocean | collected 2008-08-30 | study: EMG produced TPA metagenomics assembly...
GCCCCCAATTGCCGAAAGGCTCTAATTGGGGTGTCATAGGGATAGGCGGCCAATTCATTGCTCAGCCCTATGTAGGCGGTGTATTGAGGTACGATCCACCAATTTTCATGACACTTTATTTCCAGGGCCATACGGGCAACTAAGCCACCATACCATTCCAGGCCTTTTGGGGTGTTTTGTGAAAAGCTTTCCTCTATATCGATTCCTGATCCCAGCACCCCACGCAAGCCATTTACCTGCTCGTTTAGCCGGGTACCTAATTGCAATCCTACACTGGTGCGCAATACCTTCCAATAGGTAATATCTAAAGGATACAGACTCATTTGCAGCACCGAGCGGGTAATTTCCCCTTTTACAAAATTTAGCGTCTGCCCCTCACTACCTCTTAAATCAAACCAGCCCGAATATTGCTCAAATTGCAAAGCAAACCAAGGTTTCCAATTGTTGACTACTTTCAAATCATAAACGGCTAAACCTATGGCAAAACCATCGCGTGCTTCTAATTGATTGGCATGTTTTAAAACTGGCTCTGGTGCAATATAGCGCCTGGTGTTAAAGTGGTTGCGATTGAAACCACCATAGATTTCGAAGGACTGGCCACTCAACGAAACAGGCAAGAACAGCACCACAAAGAGAAATAAACGAAACATTTGCCTTAGAAACTGTGAAGATGGGGTTAAACCAAGAAAGTACCTACAAGATACGCACACTGCTAACCCGGTTGGCTCAGAACTCCAAATAAAAACTGGTTTGTTGTCCTGGTGTAGATGCGGTGCGCAAGGAACCTCCGTGCAGTTTCAGGATGTGCTTGGACAAACTCAAGCCGATACCCGACCCTTGTTCTTTGGTAGAGAAAAAAGGAACAAAGATCTTATCCAGCATTTCAGGAGCGATGCCGGGGCCATTGTCGGCCACTTCCAGCACCCGCCGATTGCTTTCGATGTAACACCGCAGTTGAATACTTGGATGGGTGGTATTTTCCAACGCTTCCAACGAATTGATCACCAAATTGATGAGCACCTGCTCAATCAGTCTTGGGTCGGCTACAATCTCTAAACTGCGCACTACAGGAGCCACCTCCAATGCAATGCCTTTTCTATTGGCTTCGGGCTGCATCAGGGTGTGCACCCGTTCCAGCAGGTCCACTACCCTCACCTTCTCGGGTTTGGGATGTGGTACCTTGCTGAGCTTCCGATAATCGTTTACAAAATGGAGCAGGCCGTTGCTCCGCCGATCAATGGTTTTTAAGGCCATGTGCAGGTCTTCTACCCAATCTTCGGGTAGGGCTTCTGCCGAACGCACGCTGCCCGATTCGTTTTCCAACATGCCCACCAAGGTTTCGGTGAGGCTGGCAATGGGTGTGACCGAATTCATGATTTCGTGGGTGAGGATGCGAATGAGTTTGTGCCAGGCTTCTATCTCCTTGAGTTCGATTTCGGAACGGATGTTTTGAAAGGTGTAAAGGGTGTATTGATCTTCGGGCAAGCGAATGGTGGTTACATAAATGTTCAAATAGCGGGACTCCCGGTCGAGGGCTATTTCTACCAGCTTCTGGCCACCGGTTTTGATGTCGTCCACCACGCGGGTAAATTCCGGACTTTTGGCGGCCAACCGGGTCCAGGTTCCGGGGTTGGGCCGGTTGAGAATTTCCTCAGCCGCTGGGTTCATCAACACAATTTCGTCCTTTCTATTGACGGAGATAATGCCCACGTTGAGGTGCTCCACCATCGCTTTCACGTACTGGTATTGGGCCTCTTTTTCAATTTTAGCCATGCGGTAGGCATCGGTAATTTCTCTGAAACTGCCGTAGAGTTCTTCGAACGAACTGCCCAGTTGCTGCCCTGAAAAATTGATGGAATAATCAGAGTTGCGGATGGCGTAAAGAAAGCGCGCCAGGTCTTGGTTGGTTTTGTTGATGAAGCGAAACAGCTCGTACACCTGAAACACCATCAACATGGCCAATATGAGCAAACTAAACCGCCAATTGGTTTGCACCACAATCACCGCCAGGGCCATCATGTTGAGTAGCAGCAACAGCAACCGCACGACTACCCGAACCGAAAACCGCTTATAAACCATGCTTTTCCATTCTGCGGTACAAAGCTGCCCGGGTAATGCCCAATTCGCGGGCTGCATGGGAGATGTTGCCCCGGCTACGCTCCAAAGCACGGCTCACCAATTGCCGTTCGTTGGCCTCCAGGTTGAGTGTATGATCCGATGAAACCGCCGAAGGTTCCAACGCATCGTGTAGAAAAAAGTCATCGCCGGTGAGGGTTTCGCCTTCGGCCAGGATCACTGCACGCTCTACCGCGTGCTGCAACTCCCGAATGTTGCCCGGCCATTGATAGCGGACGAGCTTTTGCAAGGTGGCTGCGCCCAGGCGCAACCCTGATTTGTGGTATTTTTGACAATAAGTTTCCAGAAAGTGCTGTGTCAATTCAGGAATGTCTTCGGGCCGCTCGCGCAACGGAGGGAGCAATATTTCTACCGTGTTGATGCGGTAGAGCAAATCTTGTCGAAAACGATTCTCGGCCACCATTTGCCGCAAAGGCATGTTGGTGGCGCAAATCAAACGAATGTCGATGGCTTGACTGCGGTTGGAACCAATGCGGTTCACCACCCGATTTTGCAATACCGCCAGTAGCTTGGCTTGCAAGGGCACCGAGAGGTTACCAATTTCATCTAAAAACAGGGAACCTTCCGAAGCCAACTCAAAACGGCCGGCTTTGTCTTCCCGTGCATCTGTGAAAGCTCCTTTCACGTGCCCAAACAGTTCGCTTTCGAACAGGTGCTCGTGAACAGCTCCCAGGTCTACGCTAATGAACACTTTATCTTGGCGTAAGGACTGCCGATGTAAGGCACGGGCCACCACCTCTTTGCCGGTGCCATTTTCGCCCAAAATCAACACATTGGCATCGGTGCGGGCCACTTTGCGCACGGTTTCCATCACCCGTAAAAAAGCTGGCGATTGACCAATCAACTGGTCGAAGGGTTGATCGAGGTCTTGGTGGAGGCGTTGTTGCGTACCCCGCAACCTGCGCACCTCCAGGCGCGACCGTCCCAAACGCAAAGCGGCATGCAGGGTAGCCATGAGTTTTTCATTTTTCCAGGGTTTCAACACGAAATCACTGGCACCTTGCTTGATGGCTTTTACGGCCAGATCGATTTCTCCGTAGGCCGTCATCATCACCACCATCACATCGGGGTCGATCTCTAAAATGCGGTTGAGCCAGTAGAAACCGGCACGCCCATCGTGCTCGCCCTTGGCAAAATTCATGTCGAGCAATACTAAATCGTACCCTCCTTTGGAGATGAGCTCATGCAGGGCCCTCGGGTCGCTGCGGGTGGTTACTTCTTCAAAATGCTGTTTGAGCAACAGTTTCACCGAAGTCAATACGTCGGTATCGTCGTCGATGACCAGGATTTTTCCTCGGTAGGCGGCCATAGTAACTTGTTTTTCGGTTGTGCGCCTTTTTACAAGCATCGTGCCCGGAAATGGAATTCACCGTCCTCTTTTTTCGGCAGTGTCCGATCAGCGTTCGATTTCAATGCATTCCGGCAATTTTCAGATGCAGCAACCAGAAATAAAATTAGCTGCCCTGTCCGATTTCGGACATTGAATTGGTACGAATGCGAACACCTGTCCTTTCAAACCAAGGTCGAATTATTTTAATAATCTGACAATCAATATATTATAAATTATACCCAATTTGTTAAAACCCGTTTATTCACGGATGAGTGGTTGGGAGCAGGCTCCTTCCCCTTCAAGAGTGATTTTATGGAACTGCGCCATTTTTGAATCCTATCTGGTGATGGTGCGTTGCTATTTTCTTTTCCTCTTTGCTTGTTTTCTAATGAAGGCCGGAGCACAAACCCTTCCGCTGCTTCCTTTACATGCCTATTCACATCCCGATACCGTGGCTAAGTACCATTTGCAGGAGGTGTCCCTTTTTGGTGAAGACACTTTGTTTTACCTCGCTTTCAACGCTGATCACCAATTGATTCGGCAACGCTCGGGCACTCGGGATTTCCGCTATGTCTACGTGGCGGCCACCAAGACGGAGGAGCAGCATTTCAATGCTTTGGACAGTAGCTATCGTCGGAGGACTTACTACCCCAACGGAACTTTGCAGTTGGAAGAGGCGGCCAAAAAAGGAGGTGGATTTTACTGTCGTGCCTACCGTGCTAATGCCCAAAGGCAATGGGAATGGTACCGCAATTGGAAACCGGGTATCCTCCACTACAAGAGCTATTTGCCCGAAGGACAACTGTGCTTCAACCAGGAAATCGACCGCACCAACGAAACCCTCACCACGGTGGAGTATCCTTTTTTAGAGCATCACCGGCCAGACATGTTTCATTGTAAAGTTCACCTCTATTCTGGCGATACGCTGGCCTACAGCCGCATCAATCACCTGGGTTTTCTTACGGATCAATGGAACCGGACAACAGGAGAATACCTGCGAGCGCGCTATGAGGATGCGACCAATTATCATTGGGTGAAATACCAACGCGGAGACAGCAACTTTCTAAAGGTAATAGACGGAGAGGTGCAATATGACAAGACCGTTTATGCCAATGGGAGTTTCCGGAAATTTAGTGTCACTGAGGAAAATGGCATTACTACCGAACGCCGTATCTATGTGAGTGCCACTGGTGTAGATATTGAGCGCCAACTGTCGGTTTACACCACGAAGGAGCGAAAGATGTTGCGCCTCTATCAGATGAAACCGATCGAATGGAATACCCAGCGCCACGAACTGCAACGCTACGACACCAGCCTCAATCAGTTAGTAGAAAAATTGGTGCTTGATGCTGATTCGCAGTTGGTGGAACGGCACCGCTACTTCCACCACCGAAACGGTACGCTAATGCGTGAAAAGCATTGGTTCAGCAACCAACAAAACCAACGTGTGCGACACCACTATCCAACGCTTTTTCGGAAAAAGAAGCGGTTGCGTGTTGTGGAGTTGCCCTCCCAACGACTGATTTGTGGTGGTAACATCGATGAGGCTAACCTAAGAGCACTTCCAATCGGCCACATTCATCTTTCACTGGCTTTCGACACCGATACCGCGCAACGCGAACCATGGCAAAATCTGCCTATGGTTTGCAACAACCATCAACTTTTGCTCGAAGATTGGCTTCACATGCAACAAAAGCACCTCTCCTACCCGCCGATGGCACAGGAGGTAGGCATTCGGGGCAAACATTTCGTTCGAATTCACCTGAGCCCTAATGGCCAAATTGACTCTTTGCAACACCTTAGAACGGTGCATCCGATACTGACCCGCGAGGTGGAAAGGCTGCTTCAAAAAGCCAAAGAGGAGGTCACTTTCATGAATGCTACCACTACCCTCACCCTGGTGGTGAAAGGAATGGCCGGCAACCTTCGGCACCGCTTTCCCAGTCAGCCGGTAGAATCGTTTGTGTTGCTGTTTGATTTTCGCTTGGATTAAGAATTACCGGTGAGGCATCCAACGATGAAACAAACCTTTTGTAGTAAGAATTTAATTATCTCCACTACCTAACTCGGGAAGTAATTTTTAGGTAAGTAACAGCGTTTTAGGGCAGCTTAAAAATTAGAATAACTTCGTTCAATTGATCATTTCATGTATTCATGAACGAAACTCTTCCAAGCCCAATATGTCTACAAAACTCTCCTTATTTCTAATCGGATGTCTTCTTTACCTTCCCTTCATCACCGTAGGGCAACCCACAGAATCCGACAGTATTGCCCTCTCAAAACTGATCACTGATTTTAAAGCCTCCATCACCACCAAAGACAGCGTTCGCTTCGATAGTCTATTTTTTGGGGAATCAGTGGCCTTTACCGGAATCATGTCGAAGGCCACCGAGTGGTCCATCAAAAAGGGGTATCCGGAGTTTCAGGGCTTAGCTGTCTCCAACCACCAGAGCTTCATTCAAGACATTTGCCAATCGCCTAAAAAGGCAGAAGAGGTTTTCAGAAATGTCCAACTCTCCAATGATGGTGCTATTGGATCAATTTCTTTCGACTACGCATTTTATTCAGATGGCCACATGATTCAGTGGGGCAACGAGAAATGGAATGTGGTGAAAGACGGGGAGCATTGGCGCATTACGGACGTGGTCTACTCTATCCATTTTCCCAAAATAGAGCCGTTTCCTTTTGAATAAAATGATCAACCATCAATCTTTCCCATCACAATGATTAGTAGGAGGACACTTGTCGTTGGCCGACGAGTACAATCGATAAAACTAAGGCTATGAATTTAGTTGACACCTACGGGTGTATTCATTCTTCAATCACCCGCTTAAAGATGATTCCCTGCGACCGGTAAACGATCATCGTCACGTTATCCCCTTTGCGGGCAAAATATTCAGCATCACCAGCCGTTTTCCAATCCTTTTTCCTGGTTGCTGTGATTTCTTGTGTCCACGCAGCATCATAGTTTTGAGGTGTAAAAGAGACCCATCCTCCCATCCATTTATCTACATCTTCGGGGCGTACCTTGATGGCAAATTTATAGTCCCACGAAGATGGCCCAGGAGTTTCTAATCGGCTATTGGTAAATCCATTGACATTGAACAATTCAAACTCTGCATTTTCAAATGAGCTATACGTTTGAATCTGTTGCTTCAAGATTTCCACCCGCTCTTCTTTCGTGGAATAATCATCACTGTCCAGCACATTTGAATCACCAATTGAGGTACAACTACCGAGAGCAATGATAATTAGCCAAAGGGCGTATCTTTTCATTGAATATGCAGGGGCTAAAGTGCGAATCTCCATGTAGTGATTCAACTTCAGCAATTTTGAAATTGATTTAACTCAAAAATTCTCTTGAGAAATTACTAACCAATAATCCTGCTGTTTACTGCACAATAAATTTGCCCTTCATTAAGCCGTAATGTCCGGGATAAGAACAGATGAAATCGTAAGTACCTTTTGCGGGAGCTTGAAAGGTGATGGAGGTTGTCTCTCCACCTCCGATCATGTTGGTGGCAGCAATAACCGGAATTTCCTCCGGCAAATACTCCTTTTCTTTGGCATCGAGGGCTTTCATGGCATAATCGGTGATGCTGGTACCCTGGTGCAACAACACCCAATTGTGGCCCATCACCTCTTTGCTCATTTTGCCAATGTGTTTCAAAATCACGGTCACTTCTTGCCCTTCGCCAACGGTCATTTCCCGCTTGTCGAATTGCATTTGATCGTCACTGGAAATGGTCAACTCAATTTTCTTCCCGGTAATTTTGGGCTTGGTTTCTTCAGTAGTTTGTAACGAAGTACCGTTAGCTTCCGCGGAATTTTCCTGGGCTCCTCCGCCACAATTCACCAATGCAAAGGCGGTCCATACAATTGCGAAATATAATTTCATCTCTTAAAAGATAATTTAGGTCTGGTTGATGCTTCCTCTCATAACAAGGAGGAATACCTTGCTTGCAAGGCCTCTTTTTCTTGCTGTTTAACAAATAAAACTACCAGGTGTTTGATTGCCTTTTGCAATACCGACAATCTTACATCGGTCTTTTTGCAATGCTACTGAATTGAGGATAACAACACTCACTTTTATGTCAAACTTTGGCAGCTGATTTGGTTTTCAGCCAAAAATAAACGCACACAAGATCGCCAACATGGTGGAGGTCCTTGGGTAATTCTGAGGAGTTAGTCTTACTGGAATTACCAGAATTTGAACCGCAAGAGGGCACATTGGGATCGTTGATTTATAGCCTGACTACGACCACCAGAAATGCATTTCCGATCGTCTTAGATACTATCTTGAGCAATCCATGCCTGTTTTTAGCCGATCCGCTCCTGGATGAGGGCTGCATATTCATTGGTTCTTTCCAACTCCGGAAAGTGGCCACACTCCTTGAATTCAATCACTTCGCAGTCACCAATGTGCTCTTTCAAAGAATCCTTATCGGTTTTTCGATGCGAAAAGTCCTGAGCCCCCCACACCAACGTGGTTGGAGTGCCGCTCAAGTTCAACGGTTGATGCTTGTACTTCGTCAAACCTTGCACCAAAGACGACAAGCAAAAACAGCCCCCATGGCCCATAGCACGGGTAGCGGCTTGAGCAAAATCCTTTTGCGAAGGATCGTTCTTAGGCAAAGCATACCGATACCAAACCTGCGCAAATTTCCGTGCGTAAATGGCATTCACCAACTGCCCGGCTACCGGCAATTTGAGCACACCTGGTATGGATTTTTCGGTCCATTTTAGAAGGCCGTGAACGGAAGGAGTCTGGGATAGAAACAAATGCTGAAAACGCTCAGGGTGATCCATGGCCGCTCGAATGGCATAGTAGCCATTGGAACAAGAAAAAAGCAACGAGACCTTTGGGAGGTGCAGTGTATCCAACACCTGAAGCAGCAAATTGGCTCCATGGTCAAAAGAATAATTGTAACGCCCGTTGGGATAAGAAAATCCCAATCCCGGATATTCGAAGCAAACTACCCGGTAATCATTGGTCAACCTTTCGATTAGGGGCATTTGATGCTCAATCACATTGGGACCGTCGGGCACGTTTACAACAACCGGGCGCTTGCCTCCAGAATCGAATACCCGAAGTTTTCCAAAGTCCGTTTCCAGGTAGTGAAATCCCTCACCGAATTGCGGAGGCGATTTCCAGGCAAACCTGACGGTATCAATAAAGTTTCCCATTCTACCTTATTTAATGCGATTGGGTACGCTACCAAAATAGGAAAACCCTTCAAGTTACCGCCGGATAGCTCCCATCCGTTTACCCTGCAGCAGGTGTTCAAAAATGAACAACCACTTGGTGCAAAAGCGAACAGTAAGCGACAAAAAACCACTGAAAACAACCTAAAATCCGCAAAAAGGGCTTTGGCACAGCCATTGCCCAAAGGTGGTCAATCTACAAATGAAGCATTTGCACCTAAAAAAGTGGTGCACTTTCTCAGGTAATCATGGATCAACCGATAGCACAAAAAAAATGGCGGTGGCGCCCCATAGCGGGTTGGGCCGGAGGAGGCATTGGGGTGTTGACTTTGATCTATTTGGTGGTATTTCAAGCTTCGGCTTCCAGCTTTAAGGTAGCGCGCGAGCGCTTGACCATCAACAAGGTCATATCGGGAGAGTTTCAAGACGTTATTCCCATTACCGGCACCGTAAAACCGATCCATAGTTTTTACCTCGATGCGGAAACTGGAGGGCGCGTAGAGCGCATATTGGCCGAGGATGGTGCTTTTATCAAAGCAGGCCAGGCCCTATTGCAGCTTTCGAACACTGCGCTAACATTGGATTTCATGAACCGTGAGACCCAAATTGTGGAGCAAATCAACAACCTGCGCAACACCCGGATCAACCTTGAGCAAACCCAACGAGACATCAACGAACAGGTGCTTGACATTGCCTTCGAATTGCGCACCATGGAACGCCAGTTTTCGCGTGATACGGTGTTGTACGAGCAATCGGTGATTGCTCGTAGTGAATTTGAAGACAGCCACGCCCGTTACCGTTACCTGAAACAGAAATACCGCCTGCTGGTAAGCGGCAATCAGAAAGATTCCATCTACCGCTTGCAACAACTCGCCCGAATTGACACTTCTTTGGAATTGATGGAACGCAACCTTGCGGCTATTCATAAAAACCTGGAAAGTTTGATTGTTAAGGCTCCCGTTGCCGGTCAACTCACGGGTTTCAACCATCAGGTTGGTGAAAGCAAAAACAAGGGCGAACACTTGGGTAGAATTGACGTATTGGATGGTTTTAAAGTGAGCTCTAAAGTGGACGAACACTACCTTTCCCGGGTAGAAGTTGGACAGGTGGGCGACTTTTTATTGAGCAACCGTCGGCTGAGGCTGGAGGTTTCCAAAGTGCTCCCCGAAGTGATTAACGGTGAGTTTGAGATTGAACTGGCGTTTTTGGATTCTATTCCCTCAGCCGTAAGACGGGGACAAAGCTTGCAAATTCGATTGGCCTTAAGTGCTTCTAGCCTGGCATTGATGGTGCCCCGAGGTGGATTTTACAATACCACTGGTGGCAACTGGGTTTTTGTCGTTACTCCAAAAGGCGAAGCCCTGAAGCGAAAAGTGCGGCTGGGAAGGCAAAACACGGAATTTATAGAAGTATTAGATGGCCTTGAAGTTGGCGAAGAAATCGTGACTTCCAGCTATTCCAATTATGGCGATGCTGAAAGGTTGGTCATCAAAATTTAAACCCTACCATGATTGAAACCAAACAACTTTTGAAAATCTACCGCACCGATGAGGTAGAAACTACGGCACTCAACCAAATCAATATTCGGATTGAAACTGGCGAATTTGTATCGGTAATGGGCGCTTCGGGTTGTGGAAAATCCACGCTACTCAACATCTTGGGGCTATTGGACAACCCCAGTTCTGGCGAATATTGGTTCATGGACCAAGACGTTTCCCGGCTCAACGAGCGCCAACGAGCGGCAGTTCGCAAAAGAAACATCGGTTTTGTGTTTCAAAACTTCAACCTGATTGACGAATTGTCGGTGTATGAAAATGTGGAGTTACCGCTGGTTTACTTGAAAACAGGGCGCAGAGAACGACAAGTAAAAGTGGAAGAACTCTTGGACAAAATGGGAATTTCTCATCGTAAAAATCATTTTCCACAACAACTATCGGGTGGTCAGCAACAACGGGTAGCCATTGCGAGAGCGGTCATTTCTCAACCCAAAATTATTTTGGCCGATGAGCCCACGGGCAACCTGGACAGCTCCCATGGCAACGAAGTGATGAATTTACTTTCCGATCTCAACGATGCAGGCACAACCATCATCATGGTGACGCACTCTTCGCACGATGCCAGCTACAGCAACCGCACCATTCAATTGTTAGACGGAACGGTGGTTTCAGAAAATACCAAACAGCCCTTGAGCGCACTTTAACTGAAACCATCGGTCAAATCAAATGATTTAGGGCGGGCTTCCCTTCCCGAGCATCTTTACAGTTAGGCATTCTTACGCTCGAACTTTGGCCCGCCCTTCTTTTCCTCCCCTATGCCCATGTTTTTAAAAACCCTAAAATTCACCTTCCGTGTGCTCCTGCGGCACCGGTTCTATACCCTACTTAACTTGCTTGGCCTGGCGGTAGGTCTGGCCTGTTCGGTCATTATTGTGCTCTATCTACAGAATGAGCTGACCTACGATCAGCATTATCCCAACCACGAACGCATCTATCGCATTTCCTCCACGTTTGACATTGAGGGGAAGCAGGATGATTTTGCCCTTTCATCGGCGGGCATTGGCCCTTTGTTGGAAATGGAATGGCCCGAGATTGAGGTTTTTACCCGTATCGGACAAGTGGGGCAAGTGTTGTTTAAACACGAGGAGGTTTCTATTTATGAATCGCAATTCTATTGGACCGATTCTACTTATTTCGATGTTTTCGAACATCCTTTCCTCCATGGAGACCCTGCCACTTGTCTCAAAGAACCCAACAGTGTAGTGATTACTGCCAGTACAGCCGACCGGTATTTTGGCAACAAACACCCCATTGGCCAAACCATCTCAACCCAGCAGCGAGATTACCTGATCACAGGAGTAATTGAAGACTTGCCGGAAAACACCCATTTCAAATTCGATGGGCTGATTGCGGTTTCTACGTTCTACGCGGATCAGCCTTCGGTCGAACGCTTCGCACAAATGCTGTGGAACATGAGTGTGAGCACCTATTTCAAGATTCCACCAGGCTTAGACACCCAAATTCTCGACCAGCGGTTCCCGGCCTTTTACGACAAATACATGGCGCGTATGGGCGAGCAATTGAATGGTAGCTACCGTCCGTTCTTCGAGCCTTTGGAGCTCATTCACCTCTATTCCACGTTTAAGTGGGATGCACCCCGTGGAAACCTAAGTTACATTTACGCTTTTTCCACCATTGGCATTTTCATTCTTTTACTGGCTTGTATCAACTACATCAACCTGGCGACTGCGCGAAGTGCCAACCGTGCACGTGAAATTGGGCTCCGCAAAGTGATGGGCAGCAAAAAAGAGCAATTGGTGGCCCAGTTTCTGGGCGAATCGTTGGTGCTCTCGGTATTGGCCCTGTTACTTGGTTTGGCCATCGTAGAAGTGGTTTTGCTGGCCAGCCCTTTCAATGATTTAATCGACAAGCAACTTGCATTGGATTTTGGTGCCCAACCATGGTTATTGCCCGCCATCCTGGGCATCACCCTCTTTTTAGGCCTGGGTTCTGGGTTGTATCCCGCTTTTTTCCTATCCGGAATACTGCCCATCAAAGCTTTGAAAGGAGCTTTTAAAAACAGTCTCCAAGGACTTTGGCTTCGCAAATCTTTAGTAGTGTTTCAGTTTACCATTTCTATTGGGGTGATTACTTGTACTTTGCTCATGGGTGAACAGCTGGATTATGTACGGTCTAAAGATCTGGGGTTTAACAAGGAAAACCTCATGCTCATCCCCATTCAAGACACACTCATCCGCAATCAAATTCCGCAAATCGTTACTGAATTAGAGCGCAACCCTAACATATTGGCCACAGCTACCGCCAACATGGTACCCGGCAGTACCATAGGACGCAATTTATGGACCATAGAGGGTGAAAAAGGCATGGAAAGCCATGTGTTCAACATGATGTCGGTAAGCTACGATTACCTCTCTACCATGGGCATTCAACTGTTGGAAGGTCGAGATTTCGACCGTTCTCGTTCAACCGATGTCGAACAGGCTTTTATCATCAATAAGGCTGCTGCCCTCAGCATGGGTTGGGACCAACCGATTGGCAAAGCAATTGCCTGGCAATACGACAACAACGGAGTACCGCAAGTTGAGGGCAAGGTTGTGGGGATGACCGAAAATTTCAACACGGCCGACCTGCACCAAAACATCGAACCTTTGGTGATTCTGCTGCAACCCAATACCTCTGGCAGCCTTCATCTGCGACTGAGTGGCACCAACATTCCCACTACCCTTGGTTTTATTGAGGAAGTCTGGAACAAGTTTGATCAGGTACGGCCCTTTGAATACTCTTTTCTGGACGAAGACCTTAACGCTCTTTACCAAAGTGATGAACAGCAAAGTCGACTGATTACGATCCTGGCCTATATCTGCATCTTTATTTCATGTGTAGGCTTACTGGGGCTCGCTTCCTATTCCATGGAGCAACGCACCAAAGAAATTGGGGTGCGCAAAGTCTTGGGTGCTTCCACAGGTCAAGTGATTGTACTGATTTCGAAAAACTTGTTGTTGTTGGTATTGGTTGCTGCAATTGTAGCTTCTCCCCTGGCTTATTGGTACTTTCAATCATGGTTAGAAAATTTTGCCTTTCAAACCAGTACCAATCCCTTGATTTTTATAGGTGCTACTCTTGCAGCACTGGCGATTGCGCTCTGCACGGTTAGCTTTCACGCGTTTCAGGCCGCTCGTTCCAACCCGGTCGATGCCCTCAAATACGAGTAGGTGTGCCAAATGCAGCCTTTGGTTCATCACATTCGCCTGTGTATAACTAATTGACCTTGGGAGCCCAAAGAGTCGTGATTCAGGCTACATTTGTGGTTACCATTTCGCAATACAATTGGTTCTCTGCCTCACCCTTCGCCCACCATTTAGAGACCTTGTTTCGCAAGTAGTTTATTATCAATTAAATAATAGTTAGGGTAAACCGTACTCAAGGCCAATTCAACTGATCGTGATCCAGGGTAATTTCACCGATCAAAACCGTTAAGCGGACGATTACAACAACCTCAAAATACGATCTGATCGTTGAATCCTTCTGAAGTCGCAAAATCGAAAGAAAACCGGCTGATTAAAAGTTCTACTCAACTCACCACGGCCGAAGGCCGTAACGCATCGTAAGGCACTATCACCACATGGGCAACTACAGTTACTTACCAACCGGTAAGAAACCAGCTAAAAATTATACATTTGAAACGCTGGTTGCTTTTCAGGCCATAATGAATCAAATCCAATACAAATTGCTGCTCCATGGGCTGTCGTTTGCGTTAGTAGCTTTATTGCTACCCCATTCGACTTTCGCCCAGGAAATCAACTATGACTTCGGGACAGCATCTCCTGTATCAGCCATCAACACCTCAGATAATCAGGAGTTGATGCCCCTACTTTCCCCCGATGGTAAAACCCTCTTTTTCGTAAAGCAATTTATTAAGGGCGGTAAAAACGTTCAGAATATTTGGTCGGCTCCAATGAACAACCAAACCCCTGGTAGTCCAAGTGAAGTTCCCGGACCTATTAACAATGATCAGGACAATGCCCTGGCGGGTATTAATATTACCGGAGATAAGTTGTTCTTGCTCAACAGCTACAACCGCAAGTCAACTGAATTCATTGAGGTTTCCTATTCTAGCTCTACTTCTGAAGGCTGGGCCCGACCAAAATGGTTTGAGACTCCAGAATTGTTCACCTTAGGACAGTTCTATGATTTTTATGTTACTCCCGACGAGGAAGTGTTACTCATTTCCATGGAAGGCAGTAAAGAAGATAAGAACAAAGGCAAAGAAGACCTCTACGTTTGTTTCAAAACACCTGGTGGCAACTGGTCTGGGCCCGTGAACCTCGGAGCCACTATCAATACCAAGGGTTTTGAGATGACTCCATTCCTGTCGGAAGACAAAATGACCCTCTACTTTTCAAGTAACGGGCGTAAAGGAGGAATGGGTGATGCCGACATTTACATGTCAAAGCGACAGGCAGGAAGCTGGGTTCGTTGGTCCGAACCGGTGAATCTTGGTCCGGAAATCAATTCCAAGGGGCTTGATGCTTATTTCAAAATTACTCCTGACCAGCAAACCGCGCTCTTTGCCAGTACAAGAGATGGAAGCTTCGATATTTTTTCTACACCAGTAACGAAAACGGTTATTCCAGCCGCTGTGGCAACTAAGGAACCTGAGGAGGATACAGAAATGCAAAACCGAGCTGGCGTTTTGCGTTTTGGTACGATGGCCGCCAAATCCGTGGAGTTGAAGCTGATGGATGAGCAACACAATGTATTGCAGACCGTTACTACCGACGAGAATGGCTACTTCGAGTTTGACGAATTTGTCAACGATAAAAATTACCTCTTGGCCATCAATGAGAACGATACGGATCGGCTGAAACAAAGTGAGCTCTACCTCTCCAACGACATCAACGACCGTCTGGCCTTCCTCGAGAATCAAGAATTGGGCTTGTTTGCGTTCAAAGCGCTTTCAATCGATAAATACGAAGACTTTGATAAGCTGAAGCAAGAAGCCAACGCAGGAAAAGTGGTAAGCAATGCCAAAATAGCTGGTGTTTTTCGTCACGGTAGTGTGCCCACTGATTCTGTTGAACTCACCATTGCTGATGAGAGTGGGCAGGTTTTGCTTACTACAACCACGGATGAAAATGGCGCTTTCGTAATTGAAGATTTTGTTCCTCAAAAAAATTACCTCATTGCTATTGATGACAACAATAGCGGCCTTGCTGAGGTGTTCGAAGTATTTATGACTGGCAGGGGAGAAAACAGCACGGTAGTAATCAATAAACTGGACAAGTACTTATTTTCCTTCAAGTCGCTTCCTAACGAAGATGTTGCTACCAGTAAAAATCTCGATTCTCTGATGCTGGCAACCAAAGCCAACCTGGATAAACTATCCAAGGAACCGCCTTTGGCAATCAATGCACAACCTGGGGGAAAGACCAAACCAGCCGTCACTTCGGCAGCAGCCACTGGCGATGCTTCCAATACCATACTGTTTGAAAACACCTCTTATCTCTTTGGATCGAACAGCGAGACGTATACGATGCTTAACAGTGTCATTAAGGAGTTAGAAGCCAACCCTCAAGCCACCCTCTCCATTGAGGGACATACGTGTGACAGAGGCAGTGAATCTACAAACCTTCGTATTTCCGAGCTTAGGGCGCTCAACACAAGAAACTACTTGATTGCACAGGGTATTGCTGCCGATCGTTTAACCATTCGGTTTTATGGTGAACAACAACCCGCAGTTCCCAATACCTCGGAAGAAGCGCGACAGCAAAACCGCAGGGTCGTTCTCTCGATCAATTAGTCAACAGAAACGTTTTATAATGTTGGCACAAAAAAGCCTCCTCCGTATCCTACTGAGAAGGCTTCAATTGCAAAAGCAATTTCAATTCTAAGCTTTGGTTCTTGATCCGGTAGCTTTGGTAACCCACCGTGTAATGTCACGGGAAATAACAGATGCTCCGATAATACGGTCCTCTTTGTCCTTCACCGGTTGATAAGAAACTTCCAATGTCAAAGTCTTGCCATCTACAGGCCGCTCTTGAGACATTTGAAAGCTCTCTCCCTTGAGTACCCGATCGTAGCGTTTTTTCCATTCAGCATGTTGCTCCTGTGGCAGCAGATCAAAGATGTTATCACCAATTTTGAGCAGTATGTCTGAAGCCTCAAAGCGTTTGCGTAGTGCTTTATTGGCAACGGTAATCCGATATTCATTGTCAATGGCAAAGTAGGTGTCGTCAGTGTGATCAATCAAAGAAGACATGATCGACTCCTTGCGTTCCAATTCTTTGGATGAAGCCATTTGATTGGTAACATCGTGCCCAATAACTGAACAACCAATTACCTCTCCTTGTGCATTGGTAATCGGATTACACTGGGCTTCCATATAAATGAGACTTCCATTGTCTAATTTCTGGGACATTACCTCCCGAATGCGCTCCCCATCAAACACACGCTGGTATACTTTACGCCAATATTCTGCACGATCACCTGACATGGTGTCGAATACGTTCATACCCACTTTCAATGCACTGTCTGTACCTTCATACTTTTCTCGCAGCTTGCGGTTGATCGCAGTGACAGTATAGTTGCAATCCATAGCAAAGAACGTATCCTCTGAACTATCGATCAGGGAAGCCAAATCTTCTTGACGCTTGCGTACCTCAAGCTCTTGTTTCCTGGCCTCTGTACGGTCTTTTGACATCACGGAAACACCAATTACCCGAGAATCATCATCTACAATGGGATAGTGGTTGGTTTCTATGTAATGGGTTCCATCTTCGAGGTTCCGCTCTTCCATGATGCTAAACCGCTCACCATTCAAGGCCCGATCATACCGTTCTCTCCATTTGTCGTGTTGATCTTGTGGAATAACCTCAAACACATTCCGCCCTACATCAAGGTTCACTCCTAAAGCAGCATACTTGCGTTGAAGTGTCTGGTTAACAATGGTGATGTTATAGTTGGAATCGATCGCAAAAATGGTATCGTCGGTGTTGTTGATTAGGGCATTGAGGTTGCTCTCCTTTTCGCGAAGCTCGTGCTGTGCCCTTCTCATTTCCTCCTGAGTAGCCTGCATCTCCTCCATGTTCTGACGCATCTCCTCTTCCTGAGCTTGCATCTCTTCGGTCATCTTGCGCGCTTCTTCCAACAACGAATTGGTGCGTTCACCAATACGAGCCGATACAATCGTAGAAGCAATACTCTCCGCTGCACGTTTAACAAAGTCGATTTGGTGATTCTTCAATACATCAAATGAAGCCAGTTCGATCATGCCAACAATTTCTTCGTTCGCCATCAAGGGCACGATCAACAAGCATCCAGGATTAGCCGTTCCTAACCCCGAAGTGATGCGTACATAATTGTCTGGAACATCGGTCATATAAATAATATCCCGCTCCTGGAAGCTGGCTCCAATCAACCCTTCGGTCAATTCAATGCGCTTTTCAACAAATTTTCTTCGCTCGTACGCGTAGCAGGCTACCATTTCAAAGAAGCTTTCGCCTCCTTCTTCACGAATGAGCATCAGCCCTCCCTGGTTGGCCCCCAGATACTTCACCAGTTTCGTAAGCACCTGGCCAGTCAACTCGTCCAGGTCACCCATGTGCTTTCTAAGGATATCGCTCACCTCCGCAATACCCACATTCTTATATTTTTCGTTTTCCTCCCGCTGCGAAGCGTCCAAGAGGCCCTCTCGCATGCTCAGCAAAGAACTGCCCATTTCATCCGCTTGCTCTCCTTCTCCATATTGGGCTTCCAGATTTCCTCTACTGATCTCTTCTGCAAAAGCAATATTGCGGTCCATACTGCTCAATCTACTGTTGAGTGAAAACACATTTTGTGCTCCCAGGATGCCCATTTGCTCGGTTCGATAGGCCCAAAAGGCAGTTAATCCAAGGATTACTCCAGCCAAACCAATATGGAAGGCAAACGTCACCGTGTCCATATACTCCAACTGGGTGAAGTATACCGATTGATCGGTGGCATATTGGAGATAAGCAAAAACCGAATGGTGGGTGGCAATGGCCAAGGTCAATGGAATGTAGAGGCGCCAGTTTCGATAGCTGAAAAGGATGAGTGCTCCAACAAACGCCATGAAATGCATTTCAAACATTCCGTGCATCTGGTAGATAAACTGGGCCATAAATACCGCAAGAACTACTGCTCCAACATATTGATACAACCCTTTGCTTGGAAGCAATGCACGGACAAGGAAATAGGCACCCAACGATAGTCCACCTACGCCGAAGGCAACTGGCCAGGTATCGTAAAAGCCGGCCAGAAATAAGCCAAATACAAATGAAACCCCTAAACCAATGCGCATTACTTCATCAGCCTTGCGGGTCAGTTGTTCGTGATAGTGCTTTAAAGTACTATCGTTGGTTTCAATCAAGTTTTGCGGTTGTATTTCCATGTAGATTCGGAGATAGGGGAAATGTTTGGGGGCGATTGATCTCACACCCGTAGGCAACAAAAGCTTCCGGGCCGAAATCAGGAATTGTTCGATCGTGGAGCAGTGCCTCTATAGCAATGCGCGCATAATCGGTGGTAGGATTGGTACAGTAGCGGGTTCGGTTGTAATTGCCTCGGTATGCTAATTTATTAGAAGCATCTAAAAGTGCAGCCTGAGGAGTAGAGTAAACACCTAATTTCCCGGCGATATCGCCATCGGTATCAATCACAACCGACACTCCTTGCCCCAATCGGGAACTAAGATTGGTAACGTAATCAGTAGCGTCTTTTTCTGGCGGTGGTACTACCGCTACGAACGCTATTTCTGTCGCGTATTTTCGGGCAAGAGATTTAAAATGCTTTAAGTTAAAACGGGAACAAGGGCATTCTGGATTGTAAAAGTGAAAAAGTGTTGGCTTTGAAGCCGTGGTAAGGCTTCTATCCAGTGCTACGTTGCTTCCTAATGGAATAGGGGCATATGTCTCGGGCACAGGTGTGGGTTGAACATATCGCAACTCCTGCTCCCAGAAGATTGCGCCAATTCCACTTGCTGCCGTGACCAAAATAGTTAGTGCCAGTAAAATTCTACTGCGTACTCCCATGCCCGCCGAAGTTGAAGCTAATTTTCCTTCTACGCAAATCGTTGGGATAAGTTGCTTCTTAGCCTTTCGGAGTCTTTATAGTTAGTGGCTTTACCTTGGTTTTATACGCTCTGGAGCAACAGTCTTCGATCGGAATCAGGAAGCCCTTCGATGTTCAAAATCGGACAACGCGCCTCCCACCTGATCGACAATTTGGCGAAAGGATCCCTCGGTTTCCATATAGTTGATTGCTTGTTGGACCGATTTTTTGATCGTGGAGTGAGACGAGCGGTTTAGGTAGTCGGCAATAAACTGATAAGTGAACCCAAAAGTCATTTTAGCTACATAGCTAAAAATGTGTCGCGCAGAGGCAACTTCCTTGGTTTGATCTTTGGAGCGAATACGACTGGGAGGAATTCCGGTAAAATGAGAGACAATATAAAGCAGTCGATTAAGCTCAGGACTCGTAATTCCGGGGATCACAAAGTAATTCATCGTCCGATGAGCAGGTGGCTTGCGATCAATCCCGGGGATTTCATTCAACATTGTATTTCGTATTTGGGGGCTGTCATTCACTTAAGAGCGTCCAAAGCCCGCTGGGCTTAAAGGCTCTCGGTCACGGATCAATTGCTCCAGGTTGGCACAGGTTTGTTTCAACTCGCGTAGGTAAGACTGCAGCGCTAACTTTTTTGCAAGAGAGATTACTTGTTTTTTGTTGCACTTCCGTTGAATCAAGAGGTGGTGCAAGCGCTCCTGCTCTATACCTGATGCCTTTCGCCTTTGACGTTGCAATCCTTCAAAATAGGCTTCGCGCGCCTCATCAATAAAAGCCAATTTCTGCTCATTGCTGAATGGAATGAGCTTGAGCTTGTCTAAATAATCATAGCGCACGTTCCCATAATCCTGAATTTGGTACTCATCGGTGATCACAAAGGTGGCATACTCTGTAATCAACCGTTGCTTGAGTTGATAGCGGGTGGCGGTTTTTCGCTGGTTGACATCGGCCTCACGCGCCATGCGAACGCTTGCTTCAAAAGCTTCCTGCTCCTTCAAAACCCGGTCGCGATGCCGCTGGTATTTTTTAAGGCAAGCGTGAAGGGTTTGCGCTTTCAGCTTGCCTTCTTGCCGAACCTGACGGGTTTCGCGAAATGCCAGGTATAGGTCTTCAGGAGAAAAATGGGCATACTCCTGCATCACCAGCTTGGAGAGGGTTTCGGAAAGCTCTGAGAGAAAAAGCCGACCGGCAATGCCAGAACGCTTAGCAACATCACGAACTGACTGTAGCAGTAATTCCTGCAGCTGCGTTGGACTCAAACGAACCAAGGGAATTCCACGCGAGGCCAGCACCACCTCACGGTGGTTGGCCGATGCCTGCTGTGGAAATTCGATGTTTGAGATGTAACGGTAGCGGTTCATGGTCAATCGTTTTGAACGGTTTCGGTGAGTTTCCAGAGAATGACTCGTCGATTGGTTTCACTCGAACGAATGGCTCCGGCACGCTCGAGCAGCCCCAGGTCGCGCAGTTCACTTACGCGACCGGAAACCCGGTGAATTTCCCAGCCCAAACAGCGGGCAATTTGTTTGTTGTGGCAAACTCCGAGCTCTAAAATGGTATCCAATACCTGGCGCTGACTATTGCCCAGACGCAACCGGCCGTAGGGCCGCAAACCGCGTACAGGCCGTTGCTTTACGGAAGGGTTCATTGTGATCATGTGGTGGTGGTATGGTGTATATAATATGAATGGTTCGTGCCTTACAAAAGATGGCCTTCACATCAGGCAACTTTATCTTCAGGAATAAGCGGTTGATAAGTATCGCTTAATCTACGGTTGAGATCACGCCCAAACTGCTTGCCGATAGAGGCTGCTGCATTGCTTAGACAAAGGGCCTTGAGCTTTGGAAAAGCTTGCTCAAAAGCATTCCTACGTTTGTAGGCGTCAAATTCAATAGGACTGGTATTGCGCTCTTGCGGCACCTGCACTGCTGCAGCTCCGGTACGGATCAGTGTGCGACCCGTAATGGGATGCACTACCTCCAATTCAAGACTGCCAAGCAATTCGTTGCCATCGCGGTGATAGCGGAAGTTGCGCAAGCTCCACTGCCCGAAAAAAACCTCATCCAGTGACATCTCAACAAAGGAAATGGGTAAGTATTGCGACTGATTAGCGTAAGGATTAGTTTGTACTTGCTGTGAATCAGGTAGGCGATTGATGAGACGGTTGAACTTTTGCAACTTCATTAAAGTAGAGTGATCGTGATTTTCTACAATGGCTGCTACGGCTTGTTCCGCATTTTTTCCGCTCGGATCCTGTCCGTGTATCGTATTTTCTTTCATAGGGTTATGAGGTTGAACAAGCAGTACACTACTGAATGGGGTGACTTTTTTCAACTTATTTGATTTCATTTGAGCAATTAAATAGTTGATTGAGAGGATAAAGTAGCTAAATCGACTTGCATTCCGTAAAACTTTTATTAATTTCGAGGTTAACAGATACACAAATGTAAAATATTTTTTACTATTGTCATCCATCATTAACTAATTTTTTCACACTTCTCCCGCCCCAATTTCCTAAGTGTATGAATACCAAGGCCGCCATCGAAGAATTAGCCAAAATCTTTGAAAACAAGTCCATTAGCGTAGAAAAAGTGGCTACCGATATTGGTACTAGCAAACACAACATCTACAATGCACTGAAACGAGGAGACATTAAATTGAGCTTGTACAGCGAAATACTCAGCCATCCGGAAGTAAAAAAAATGCTACAACCGGAATTGCCACTGCAAAACAGTTCGGAAAAAGTGTTTCCGATAGTAGTAGATCCTGAAAATCGTGAGTTAGTGAGTCTTGTTCCAATATATGCGCAAGCGGGGTACATGCGGGGGTACTCTGACCCTGAGTTTATCAGAAGTTTACCCCTAACCCAAGATACTACCTACGATGACGGTACTTACCGAGATTTTGAGATCAAGGGGGACAGCATGGAAAATTATTTCTTCGAACGGGATATCATTCGCGCCAAGTACCTGCCTGAAATTTATTGGGAAAAGCGACTTCATGTTGGCCAATTGTTTGTCATCTTACACAAAACCGACGGTGTGGTATTCAAGCAACTTGTAGACCACAATCCCAATTCAGGCGACCTTACCTTGCACTCTTTCAACGATTATTACGAAGACTACACCGTTAATCTAAGAGATGTGCAACAACTCTGGTACTACACAGAATACCGCTCAAGACGCCTCTTCAAGCAAGTGCGTTGAGCAATACTTAGTACCGAAGCATTGATCCACCACCAACTTCGGTTGTTTAAAGTCACCGCTACATCTTCACCAAGTAGCGTTAAATGCCCCACCCTAGCCAGGGAGGCATTAGTATTTCAAATACACCTAGTATAAATACGTGTTTTCTATAGCGTTAAAGTACGCTAACACTACTGCGGAAAATTACGATGCTAAGTAGCGCTAGTGGCTAAAGCCCACTCGAACAGACTACTGAAATTTGACTTTTAAATCAAGTGTAAAGACTTGGATTGAGGCAATAGTAATCGTAGTTCGCAGAGTGTGTTGCCGTTAAGAAGACGGAATAGACGATTAAGAACACGGATTAGGGATCAGCTCCTGAGGTAAACAGACGTTCACTTGACAATGATGCACAGTCAACACTCTGTCTTTGAGTTGTCCATTAAATAAGCGTCAAGTGACCACTCAGGTGAGTTTTCTAAAGGAACGAGTAGTTCATTACAAAATCATGCCTACAAAATCCAAAATTTTTACCGGAAGAATCTATAGACGTTAAAATCGTTGCCTGCCCCGGCAATAAATCCAACCTGAGCCAGCCAAGGGGTGAGTGGTTGGCCAACTCCGGCGGGAAATATTCCTGAGGGGGCTTAAGGAAGCCTGTCGGAGTTGGTTGGAAAATTTTAGGATAAAAAATGCACCATTCTCTACTATTATGGGCTCCAATTGGCCCAATTACCAACCCTGCCACCGATCAGTTTTTTTGGTTGTGTATTGGCTTGGGCATTTGCACAAGTATGCTAATGCTAAACATTTATCATGCGTCATTGCAGAAACGAATTGCTGGTTTACTTCAGCAGGAGCTACTCCACAGACACCAATTGGCCATTCAATTAGCCGTTTTAGAAGGACAGGAAGCGGAACGAAAAAAGCTGGCCGACGATTTACACGATCATATCAGCGCCCTGTTTGCCACTTCAAAATTATACTTGGACATGTACCGAAAACAAGTATCCCACCATATCGGAAAGGAGGAAAGTGCTCTCCAAATGGCTATGGATGTTATCGACGAAACTGCGCAGGAAGTGAGAAACCTGTCTAAGCAACTTTCTTCGGCAGTGCTTGATCGATTGGGACTCATCGAAGCAACCGAAGACCTTTGCCAACTCCGCCTTGGATATGCTAATGTGAGGTACAAAATATGGCCCTTTAATTACAACAAGCGCCTTGATCGTCGAATGGAACAAAGTATTTACCGCATGATTTCCGAACTCCTGAGAAACATAAAAAACCATGCTCAGGCCACCAGGGTCAACATTAGATTCTCAAGAAAAGACGGTCAACTGCAGGTTGCAGTAGAAGACAACGGTGTTGGAATGCCAGCGTCCACCCCATTCTCTTCGAGAAACGGTGGCCTTGCGAGTATTGAGGCCCAAATAGGTTTTCTCAATGGTCAGATGAAGATTGAAAGCAGGTCCCAAATAGGTACTGTCGTCACCTTAGATATACCGCTTCCTAATGGTTAATCCATCCCTATCCAAAAATATCAGGGTGATCATCGCCGATGATCACCTCTCCTATGTACAAGGTCTCGAATATTTGATCAACAGTGATCCTGATCTCGAAGTTATCGGACTGGCTTACAATGGTCGCCAACTGCTTCATCAGCTCAAAGGAACCACTCCTGATGTGGTACTGTTAGACCTTCGTATGCCAGTAATGGACGGTTGGGAAGTAGCAGAACAAGCCCTGAAAACGCAACCCGGTTTAAAATTTCTGGTACTTTCCTCCGTTGAACCGCGCACCTTTTTACATCAACTATCCGCTATCGGAATCAGTGGGTTTCTCAATAAAAACTCCGGAGTAGACGAAATTATTGAAGGAATCAAAGCTGTTCACAGCGGGGCAACATTCATTGGTAAAAGTCTACAGGCCAGCTTGGCAGCAGAGCTTTATGCCCAAAATCCTCAGGAAGACTTGGTCTCTGATCGGGAATGGCAAATCCTGTTGCTGATTACGCGCGAATATACCACGCATGAAATAGCCCATCAACTCAGCTTGAGTCCTCATACAGTGAGGGCACACCGCAGCAGTTTAAAAAGAAAATTAGGCGTAAAAAATACCGCAGGTCTGGTACGAATTGCCTTGGAACGTGGTTGGGTGTGAAATGGTTAAGCCCTCTGGGAAACTGTGAAGCTTTCCAGAGGGCTTTACTATCGGGTCTCCGCCTACCTTGGATCACCGGTAGCATGGACGTTAACGGGCTTGGGGATCGAAAAAGCGCGTGAGGATTTCAGTCTGTAAGCCAGGATCAAGCTTACAAGCCTTTCGATAGTGGTAGGTAGCTAATTGGTGCTTGCCCAATTTCTTATACAAAGCTGCGAGACCAGCGTTTGCCGCAGGATAGGCTTCTCTGTAGGCCAATGCCTGACGAAAATGGTATTCTGATTGAGTTATTTCTACCACCTCGAAATACAGTTGACCTAATTGAAAGTGTACTTCCCATCGTTCTACTGATTTCTGCAACTCCTTTTTCAGGAATCGAATTTGTTGGTAGTGAAGATTGGTATCTATGGGTATAGAATCTTCCAGGTCTTGAATCAACATAACGTAAGAATGCTTTTCTATTCAGACCGGGGCAGGTCTTTTAAGCACCAAAGTCAAAGAGCTCTTTGGGTTCAACCTCCAGAGCCAATGAAAGTGCATAAAGCGTACAGATTGTAGGGTTCAATTGGCCATTCTCAATCTTAATAATCTGATTGCGAGAGACATTCGAATCGTAAGATAATTTGTACTGTGACAATCCCTTCTCGATACGAATTTTCTTTACTCGCGCTCCTAATACCGTCAAAAACTTCTGATGCCGATTTTTCATCTCGCAATTGGTCGAAATTCGGGCTTCTACCTAAAAGGGTCAGCCCTATAAAAAGTGCTAATTTGACTCAATGCAGCTGGTTATCAATGACATATATGTCATATTTATGACCTACTACCTTGAATTTGAACGCCTAATCAGGTCTCTGAACCGTGTGTAGATCGTGAAACTGACAATTATTGAAATGGGTGGTTCTCAAGCGTTACTCCTCTCGGTAATTGACAAACTTGCTGGCAAATCGCCTGGCACAACATTCGCTAAAAAAGCGCTGCCTATCAAGCACTTAGAAGTGTCGAAAACTTCTATTTTGATGTGAAAGCTGCCGTTATCGGAAACTGATGAGGGTAGCTGACTGAATTTTGTGCGAAAGTGAAAGGCAAATGGCTAAAAAGCATCCTCAATTAACCTATGGGCGTATTTTGTACTTTTTTGTCGATGTTCAAAACCTCCTCAATAATGCGCTAAACTGCCCCCAAAAGTCCTTGATCGCCGATCAGTGGTTGACTAAACTTGCAGCAAGAAGCGTCTTTCAAAATCACCTTCTGAAACCGTGAAACAGCCCCCTCATCACGATGCACAGTATTCACCAAAATCTAAAACGCCAGGACCTCGATCAATTAGAGTGTCAGGCAGCGTGGCCGCCGTCTTGCTACTGGAACATTTTCCCAGGCACCAGGGCCTATTTACTTATGCAACGTTTTCATCACAACCTCTCTTTTCAGGAGTGGGGACTGGTATCGGATTGGTTTGTGAAAATGAGTGGTTATAAAGCGGGGCTAAGTATACCTTTTATAAGGAAGGAAAAACTTTCCCTTACCTGCTGGGCAGGTGCACTTACCCATCAACGCTGTATCGTTCCCATCAACGGATTTTTTTCTACCCGCCAGACCGAAGATGGTGTACGGGTCTATTTTTCACAGAAACCAGACCAAAGTCCATTCTATGCTGCAGGATTGTGCCCCTTTCGGGAAGATCGTCCGGGTACATATGGGTTTGCCCTCATTACCAACGATCCACCTTTATCAAGTATCCTTAATGGAAGCAAAGTACCAGCTCTGCTTCACCCTACTCAGGTTGCCCAATGGCTGGACGAAGCTGTTGATCATGCTGAAGCACTTAAGATGCTCATGTGCAATCACCGTGAAGTGCTTGAAAGCTTCGAAGTCAGCCCTCAGGCCCTGCAACCTCGTCATCAGCACCAATCTTTGTTAGCGCCAATCGGATGATGCTCTGAAACCCTTACCAACAAAAAGTTTCGAAAAAAAACGGAAAGTAGTAATGGAACTAAAATTGCTGTGTATCTTGCACAAGATTACAGCGATGCTGTATAATGTAACTATTAATCTTGTAGACTGTATTACAACGATTTAAACAAAGAAAACAGCGGTTTTGAAAATTGGGTAGCGACCTACAAAATCCGCTTCATTATCAATCTCCGAATACCAATTTTATTTAGGCCCACTTAGCGATAGATTGAGTCATTCTCTTCCCAAACCTATCCGGGCCCAAAGCGTCTCCATTCTTTTTCTAATACTTTTTCTAATGAACATTTTTGTAGCTAGGTTGGCCGCAGAAACCACCAGCGAAGACCTTAATGACCTTTTCTCTGCTTTTGGTGCTGTTTCTTCCGCCAAGGTAATTATTGATCGGGAAACCGGACACTCCAAGCGTTACGGCTTTGTAGAGATGGACAACGATGATGAAGGCTATGCCGCCATCGAAAACCTTAACGAATCCAGTGTTGACGGAAGCAATATTGTAGTGAAAAAAGCGCGCCCACGCACAGAGAACTCCGGTGGCGGTGGTTTTCGTGGCGGTGGTGGCGGTGGCTATCGCGGTGGCGGTGGCGGTGGCGGCTACCGTGATGGTGGTCGTGACGGCGGTTACCAAAGAGGCAATGACAACCGTAATCGAGGCGGTGGCCGCGACAATCGTCGGGGAGGCTTCTCCGGTGGTGGAAATGATCGCGACTACGACAGCCACGATCGCTATTAACAGGCATTTTCTCACATGATTTAGATAAAAAAGCGGGCTTGCCCGCTTTTTTTTTGATCTCCACACATTGAAAGTCATACCGATAAAGCATCTTTGCGACCGAGTTTAATTCTCGAAACCAGAAATCAGTGGAACTGACCCAAAGGAAATTCCGTGTAACCCCAGTTCCAGAAAAACACAAAAATCGAATAGGATGGCTGTTTTTATCTTTATTGTAATTCACTGGTACCTTTCCCTTTTTTGCCAAACCTTCTTCCATCATCGCTACTCTGCGCACCGGATGTTTACCATGAGCAAAGGCTGGGAACGGTTCTTCTTTTTTCTTTCCTGGCTCACTCAGGGTTCTTCCTACTTAAGCCCTTATGCCTACGGTATTTTGCACCGCATGCACCACGCCTATGCAGATACCGATAAAGATCCGCACTCTCCTATGTACGATAGCAACCTGTTCACCATGATGTGGCGCACTAAGGTGATTTATTCCAGCATTTTCCACGGCACCTATCCAGTTGAGGAGCGATTCAAAAACAACCTTCCCGAATGGTTTACCTTTGAGCGTTTTGCCGAAGGTTGGATATCAAGAGGTTTTTGGATGGTACTATACGTATTCATCTACACGCAAATTGCAACCTCGTGGTGGCAATACATTTTTCTGCCAGCCAACTTTTTGATGGGTCCCCTGCACGGAGCAGTAATCAACTGGTTTGCCCACAAATACGGTAAGATCACTTTTAAAACCAAAGACACTTCACATAATCTTCTTCCGGTAGACGTATTGATGCTCGGTGAAAGCTACCACAACAACCATCACCGCTTTCCTGCCAAGCCCAACTTTGGTTTCAAATGGTTCGAGATCGATCCGGTCTATCCGTTTATCAGAATTTTCCACGCCTTGAAAATTATCAAGCTCAAGCGTGTGATGTAGCGAAGGACACTTCCAAAGAACTTATGAGAACCACGATTAGCTGTCAGCTTTTCGTGGTTTTTTGTTCTACCCGGTTTTTCAAGGCCTGATTAAAAGCTTCAAAACTTTCCTGGGTGGTATTTCCAATCATTCGCAAAATCAGTCCTACGAATACCCCGGAAAAGTTTTCGTAGTGGCGCAATCGTACTCCACTCGTTTCTGGAAGGAGTTCAAAACAATGTTCTCCATCAAACAAACCGGGAAACCACAAATGTCCCAACCAACGTAACCGTTTGTCAGGCGTCACTTCCAACAATTCGGGTTGAAATTTAGTCGTCTTTCCATTGCCCATTCTCATGGTGACTGCCAAACGACTTCCTGCTTCCAACTGCCCTTCGATTTTTACAATGAATGGATTCCAGTAGGGATAATCGGAAAACTGGGTGAGCTCCTGCCAAACTTGCTGCGCAGTTGCTTGAATTAAGATGTTAGAATCAATTTTCATGGTCAATAAGTTTGGAACAAAAGAAACCCTGTGTAGTGATATTGCGTTGCCAACTCCCGCCTAAGACTTATCATTTGGCGCCAAGTTGTAATTTTGTGTTATGGCATTTAATGGTCGTTTTGTTTCTGGCATCATTGAATATGCGGCTCAACGGGGTGCAAATTCCAAAGTGCTTTTCCGTTTAAGCGGACACTCACGCTCCTCCTTAGAACTGGAAGGTACAACCCTCTCTACAGCGGATTTCAACCGGGTTATGCAGCACTGTATTCAAATGGTGAAAGACCCATGTTTCGGGCTTCATGTTGGGGAATCGATGAACCTGTCGGCTGCCGGACTTATCAGTCAGATTGTTCAAACCAGTTCTACCTTAAAAGTAGCATTGGAACACATGGCCGAATTTGCCAACCTCAGCTGCCAGGAGCTACCGGTCTCGTTGCATTGGCACTCCTCAACGGTAGAATTGAGGATGACGCCGTCTGAAACCTGGTGGAGTAAATCCCCTGAAGTGGTAGAGCACACCGCTGCCGGAGTGCTGGCTTTCACCGTGCGCCAGGTACGTACTCTGGCGCGAAATTCAACTTTCCCACTTCAGATTGGACTCATGTCGCCTTCACCAAAACAGCTTCCGGAATACCGTAAAATTCTTGAGGGGACACTCCAATTTGGCCAACCCTATTATTCAATTGCATTGGAGCGTCACATTACTAATGCACAGATTTTAACCCAGGATTATCGGTTGTTGCAATTACTGGTGAGACACGCAAAAGACAAGTTGGCCGAGATGCAAGGCCCATCACAATTGGGCGATCAGGTAAAACGGACGATGACCGGGTTGATGAAACCCCAATTTCCAAATATCGATCAGGTGGCAATGCACATGAACTTAAGTGTTCGCTCGATGCAACGTAAACTGAAAGAGGAAGACACCTCTTTCAAGCAACTTAAGAATGAGTTGCGCCAGGATTTTGCTTTTCGTTACCTAAGTAAGTCCAATCTTTCGATGGCAGAAATCGCCTATATTCTCGATTATGCCTCTCCAAGTGCCTTCAATCGTTCGTTCAAAAGGTGGACTGGCCAAACTCCGAGCAACTATCGGGGCGTTAATTCCTGAAATTTTCGGAACAAAAAGCCATTGGATTGGTTCGGTTTAAAAGTTCTGAAGATGTTTGGATTATTCAAAAAACCGACCGAAACCGAGCGGCTGCAAAAGCAGTACAGAAAATTGATTGAAGAGGCGCATCGTCTTTCCACCATCGACCGAAAAGCCAGTGACCTCAAAATGGCAGAGGCTGACGAGGTGATGAATCGAATTGAAAGCCTCAGTAAATAGACTTTGGATCAAGCTAACTCTCCGTGTTCAAGCGAAATCCTATCTTGGCACGAACAGTTGCTGATCGGTGTTCAAGAAAAAAACTTTTTGGCTTGCCCTTCTATTATCTTTAATAGGGGCCGAAATCCTCTTTCGTTCTGTTGGTCGGATTGATGAAAATGGCAACTTTCGCTTCGGCACCCGCACGCTAAAGCCTTATCACCTACCGTTGCCGGAGGTCAATCGAAGGTTGAACACCTATCAATCGGGCGACAGCACTTCCTTTATTGTTTACCATCGGCAATTGGGTTGGATACCAAGACCTGACTTCGAGTCGGAATCGGGTTGGTACGTTCACAACCAGCAAGGCTTTAGGGTAGCCCGATTAGGCCGACAATACGCTGCCAAGGCAGACACTGGAACGATTCGTATTGCGATTGCCGGCGACTCTTATGTGTACGGCGATGAACTCCCGTTTAAGGAAAGTTTGGGGGCGCAACTTGAACACCACTTCCGGCAAGATTCATTGCCTGCCGAGGTAATCAATTTTGGAGTTGGCGGCTATGGCTTGGACCAGGCAATGCTGCGCATTCTGCTCCAAAGCCACCAATACGACCCCAAAGTAGTGGTACTCGGATTGCAACCCGAAAACCTATATCGAAACCTCAACCTCTACCGGGCATTTTATACGAAGATGGCCCGCAACCCTTTTTTTAAACCGCGCTTTCATTTAAAGAATAACTCACTACAGTTGGCAAACCTCCCCTGCCCTGCCCCTGGAGAAATTACTGCTTTACTGGATAGCTTTCCCAATTGGCCGCTTGCTTCGCTGGAGCACTTCTATCAAGCATCAGATTATCAGGCTAAGGTGTACCGCAACAGCCGCTTGTTGGCTTATGCCGAGGATGTATGGAGGGAAAATCGTTTTAACCGTAGAAAAGAAGAAGCGGAATTTATGGCCCCTGATGGAGAAGCAGCCATGCTTTCGATGGCCCTCATCGATTCCCTGGCCAACTACCTTTATCAACGGGAGGTCTTGTTCATGGTAGTGCACCTCCCTCGAAAACCCGATTTAAGGGATCGGATGGAAGGACATCCCTTTCCCTATCAATCGCTAATGGATTCCATTAGCCAGTGTCCCTCAATTCTTTGGGTTAATCCTGCTCCAGCACTCCAGGAATTTGCTGAAAACGAGTCAATTAATGCACTGTTCGAACCGCGCCAACACTATTCAGGCAAGGCCCAATCAATTGTCGCAAAACATCTTTACAGGACATTGAAAGACGAAAATCCAGGGTTAAGAGACCGCTATTTCTCATTTTATCTTCCTTCAAAAGAAAGCCTTTGAATTAAATGAGAAGAAAATTAGGATTCCTTTGGTTTGCCGAAAATTTCTATTACTTTTCGTCTTGAATCGAGGCATTCTTCTTTTGGTTACCCGGGCCGTCCCAGTTGCCCCTTTCTTCCGGAACCGATAGGCCTTCACCACTTTCCTGCCCCAGATAGCTTACTGTACCCAGTTTGCAATTTGCTCTTGTAGCGAAATGCTTGTGAATTATGCATCTACATCATCTGTTTACACCCTTAATCAATCTACCTAATGAAAAAAGTGATACTTGGGGCCGGTGCTTTGCTGGCCTTAGGGATTGGCTGGATAGCCTTCCAGTCTACATCCCAAATAGAACAGGCTACACTACCTAATACATCCTCCTCTAATCCGGGAGGATGGCTTCCCGGCGAAACCAAAACCGATCCGGGTTGGTTCCAGCAATGGTTTGACCAACGTAAAAATGAACAAGGAGTAATTCCCCGAGGCCTTTATGCCCAATGGGCACAACACGATGCCCAATACAGTGGCAGCCGCTCCTCTGCTCTTTCCAGTATTCTGGAGGTGGGCCCTTATGAGGTGGGTGGACGTACCCGAGCACTGTTGATCGATGCTTCCAACAGCAATCGCTATTTCGCTGGCGGAATATCCGGTGGATTGTGGCGGTCCAACAATGCCGGAGTTTCCTGGACTCCACTCAACGACCAGGCTTCGAACCTGGCAGTAAGTTGCATTGTGCAAGATCCTTTCAACAGCAATGTGATTTACTACGGAACTGGCGAAGGTTCGGGTAACTCAGCCGGATTTGCAGGAGAAGGAGTATTTAAATCTACCGATGGCGGAAACTCTTTTTCTTTGCTCTCCTCTACAAATACTGGCGATTTTGACTATTGCTGGTCGATTGCACACTCGCGTACCCAAGCCAACACCGTTTTCGTAGGAACCAGTACCCGTGGCCTTTGGCGCAGTACTGATGGTGGCTCCAACTGGACCAAAGTGTTGACTACCACCCGGCGAATCAACGATATGATCGCCTTGCCCAACGGTACTATGATGGCCACTTTGAATGGAGATGGCATTTACCAAAGTACCGATAATGGGAACTCCTGGACAGAAATTGCCGGTGGTTTGCCTACATCCGGCTTTGCCCGTATCGCCATTGACTTTTGTGAAAACAGTCCAAATGATATCTATGCACTGTACGCCGAGAGCAACGATGTGATTAAGGACCTTTACCGTTCTACCGATGGAGGAGCCACCTGGACAGTGACCGCTGCTAAACCAGCTACCACGCTCAAATTTACCTGGTATTGCTTCTTCTTGGGAGTATCACCAACCAACCCCGATCATGTGGTACTTGGAGCTCAATATTCCCGCTATTCGCTGGATGGTGGTGCTTCATGGTCGGTATTGAGCACCGGACATGCCGATAACCATACCTATGCTTACGATCCTAATAACACCGATCTCTTTTTGATTGGAAACGATGGTGGGGTTTATCGTAAATCCTGGTCGTCTATTTCCAGTGCAGAGGTTGACCTCAACGACGGTTACCACGTTACCCAATTTTACTCTGGGGATTATATGCCTACCGGCAACAGCGTTTTGGGTGGAACACAAGACAATGGTACACACAAAGCCATTGGGCTCACCTGGAACAAAGTTTTTGGAGGAGACGGCGGCTACTCGCAAGTAAGTTTACAAGATCCTAACCTGGGATATTGTTCTACTCAAAATGGTCGTATCCGTAGGGTAACCAACCTTCAGGGAAGTCATTCGGTTACCTCTATTTACACCACCATTACCAATGCAGACAACACTGCTTTCATTGCACCTTTCGAAATCAACCGGGCCGATGGTGAACAAGTATATTTTTGTTCCTCTACCCGAATTTGGCGTACCACCGATCGTGGTGCCAACTGGACGGCGATGACCAATGCGCACGGGACCATCTATGGTGTTGGAGTAACCAGAGACGTCAATCCTACGGTCTATTTCGGCGGCAGCAGTGCCAAAATTTACCGCGTAGACAACGCTCAAACCGCGGTTGCCGGAGATGAAGTAGACCTGAGTGCTACGGTTCCTTCAGCAGTGACCAACCATTCTATTTCTGACATCAAACCACACCCAACGAACAACACTGTGGCGTATGTCACCTTTTCTTCCATCAGCACCCAACCAAGAGTTTGGCGGGTAGACAACATCCATACTACCTCGCCAACCTGGGTAGCTATTTCGGGCAATCTACCAACCAACCTTCCTTGCAATAGCATGGAAATTGATCCTACCAACGACCAAAATATTTTTGTGGGAACTGACTATGGATTGTATTGCTCCACCGATGGAGGAGCTACTTATGCCAAAGAAACAAGCATTCCCAACACTGCCGTTTTCCAGGTACAATTGCGCGTATCCGACAACAAGTTGTTTGTATTCACCCACGGTCGTGGCGCGTGGTGTGCCAACGTTGGATCAGGTAGCGGAAGCCCAACCTATGCTTCAGTACCTTACTCTACCAGTTTTGAAGGCGGCTTTGATGCCTCCTGGACTAGCGGTTCTGATAATACCAATGGAAGGGTACAAATCACTACTGCCAATACGCCTCGTACGGGCTCTGAGCACCTCACAATGGATGTGGTTACCAGTGGTACTTTTGCCACTAACTATGCCGATTTATACATCAACATGTCCACTACCGCCAATGCCGATTTGCGCTTTTGGTGGAAAGAGTTTGGAGATGAAACCCACACTCAGGATGGTGTCTTTTTCTCTGACGATGGTGGGGCCAACTTCACCAAGGTAGCCAACCTTCAAGATGGGAATAATACCTATGCAGAGCAAGTACTGGACATTGATGCCTTGGCAAGTGCCAACGGTCTAAGCCTCACCAGCACTTTTGTGATTCGCTTGCAACAGTATGACAACTACCCACTTACAACGGATGGATTTGCATTTGACGACCTTTCGGTTACCGAAAGTTTCCCCTACGCCACATTGCCCTACACCACCAGTTTTGAGGGTGGGCTCGACCAGTTTTGGACTACTGCATCGGACAACAGCAATGGCAGAATTCAGGTGACCTCGGCCAACACGCCACGCACTGGTTCGCAACACCTCACCATGGATGTGACCACGAGTGGTACTTATGCGACTAACTCAGCTGATTTGCGCCTCAACCTGTCGGGCCAAACCGATGTTGACCTCAGCTTCTGGTGGAAAGAATTTGGTGATGAGACCAATACGGAGGATGGCGTTTTCTTCTCCGATGATGGCGGAGTCAATTTTGTGAAGGTAGCCAACCTGCAAAACGGTAATTCAACTTATGCCGAACAAGTGTTGGACGTAGATGCTTTGGCATCGGCAAACGGTCTCAGCCTTAGCAACACGTTTGTCATTCGCCTCCAGCAATACGATAACTATCCTATTCCTACTGATGGTTTTGCGTTTGACGACATCGCTGTAACCAGTGGTGCTGTCTACGCTCCGGTTCCCTACTCCACCAGCTTTGAGAGCGGATTTGATCAATATTGGTCGACCGGTTCTGACAATTCCAATGGGCGGGTGCAAATCACAACCGCCAATACGCCACGCACCGGTACGAATCACTTTACCATGGACGTGATCACCAATGGCACCTTTGCTACCAACAATGCGGATTTGCGGGTTGACCTTTCCGGCGAGATTGGGGTGAACCTGCGCTTTTGGTGGAAGGAATTTGGTGACGAAACCCACACCCAAGATGGGGTATATTTCTCCGACAACGGTGGAGCAACCTTTGTGAAGGTATACGATCTGGCCAATGGCAATTCTACCTATGCAGAGCAACTCTTAGATGTAGTGGCCTTGGCAAGTGCCAATGGACTGAGCATGACCGGCAACTTTGTCATTCGGTTCCAGCAGTACGACAATTATGCGATCAGCACCGATGGCTTTGCCATTGATGACGTAAACGTTGAGATTACTGCCAATCCGAATCCTGGTCCGCTGCCCAGTTTGATTGAAACCGAGGAAAGTGGTGTTGCCGATGCGGAAGCCACCTCAGACAAAGCCTGGACGGTTTCAGCATTTCCTAACCCGGCATCGGATGTCATCACCGTTCAGCTAGATGGCAAGCTTACTGCCACCCAAGCCACCTTACGCGTGCTTGACCTTAGCGGACGGGAAGTACTAAGACAAAACAATCTGGTGTTAGCCACTGGATTTAGAAACACCCTGGAGGTAGGTCATTTGCCTGCAGGCCTGTATTTCGTAGTGTTGGAGAATGAACTCCGCACCGAAGTGCTTCGAGTAATGAAGCAATAAACCCAATCCATCAAATCTACAATCAAAAGGGGCGGCTTCCATTGGGAGGCCGCCTTTTTTGATTTGGCCGGGTTTTCGGTACATGGAAAAGCAGAATTCCCATTACATTTATCCTGTGTCGAAAGCTCGTTTTTTCATTGCCTTGGTTCCACCAGAAGCACTTTCGGAAGAAATCATGGTTTGGAAGCGGTATTTTGAGCGACAATTCAACAGCCGTGCTGCTTTGCGATCGCCTCCCCACCTTACATTACACATGCCTTTTCTTTGGCCAGAAAAACGTGAATCTGAACTACATGCTTCGTTTTCTGCCTTAGCTCAATCGAGCTCCGATTTCACCATTCATCTCCAAGGCTTTGGGGCCTTTCCTCCCCGAGTAATCTATGTAGCCGTAGCACCTCAACCTGAATTGTTGGCCTTTCAGGAAAAAGTAGCCATAGCAGCCCGAAAAGAGCTGCACCTGCTTCATCCCACCCACAAAGGACACGGATTTCACCCGCATATTACGGTGGCGTTTCGCGATTTGAGAAAGACTGATTTTGAGACCGCCTGGAAGCAATTAGAAACCACCTCCTTCAAGGCTACCTGGAACATTTCAGATTTGGCAGTGCTCAAACACGATGGGAAACGTTGGAACATTTGGCAGCAATTTCCTTTATCGGAACAGATGTAAAAAGAGAGGCTTCTCACAGAATCGTCGATAAAAATCTCCGAACAGTCCGATCCTTTTGTAAAAGCTGGCAAGCCCCGCCATTTTTGACCCATGATTGGGACCACACCAAGCATGCGCCAAATTAGGTTATGGTCGAGCCGGGAGATGTATTTTCCTGGCTTTTCCATTGTTTGCAGTGTCCTATTTGTATTGTTTGGAATGGGCCTACCCAAAGCAAAGGCCAATTCTACCCCATTGGTCACTTCTCAATACTATCCTGTTACTCCTAAGCGCTCTGGCCATCAGCCACTTTTGGTGGTAACTACCATTGGTGCTTCCATGGCACCTTTAGAAGCGGCACAACTGACCCAGCACTATGCGGTGTTGCACCTACAATTGAATGATAGCGCCACCACTGAAGCACTTCGACCGTACATTGGCCACTTTTTCTACACGCATCTACAGCACCATCAGGTTGATCTACAGCGGATCCATTTCATTACCACACACCTGGCTCATCGGCACGGCAGGAAACTATATGCGGGATTGGATTTCCCGGTAGCCGCCTGGGCTATGGTGGGTGGTGATGCACTGGTGGGTGCCAACGACAAAATCCGCTATTTTCCTGATAATGAGCAGCTTTATTCGAAACTGTTTGCCTTTTTTTCACAGTGTTACCTCTGGCAATCTGACCTCAGTCATTATCGGGATCGCCTGATAGCCAAACGCACGTTTGCCGACCTCAATCACTTCAAAGGCTCTTGGTCGGTGGGTTTGGATTATAGTCGCTTTTTTATGTTGGGCGATCGGCAGGAAGAAGACACCCTTTACCAAATGCCAAGAACTGCCGGAATGATGACCCTCAGTGGAAACTACTGGTTATCCAACAGAATTTACCTTAAAGCAAGCCTCGGCCTGCACATGAGATTACCCGGTGCTGGTGGTTTGGGTGGCGCCATGGGAGGCGGTTTTAGTGGTGGTTCGGAGATCGATACCAGTTTTTCTTCTTTTGCCTTGGTAGGCCCTGGCTTTGGGATTGGGTTTGTTGGCACCAACACCAGGTTTCGGCCCCTGGTGGAAGTGGGCATAGAATCTTTGCAGTACACGCTTATCAACATGCACATAAAAGGCGATCTCGACAACGGGTTTGATAGCATTGAGCGTTCCGAAAAACGAGAACGGGTTGCACTACCAACACTAAATGCCACCGCAGGGTTTCAATACCGCATCAGCAACCGGCTGGTGCTCGACCAACGCATCAGTTACCGACACAATGGTTTGTTGGATACCCCCGTGGGAGAATTGCTCAATTACCGGTCTATTACGGCCTCTTTGGGGCTTCGATTTCTAATTGATATCCGTTGATATGGCCACTACTCCATTACCGGATTCGGGTTATCTTAGACGAATGGCTCAATTGCCTCGCTTGCTTTCCTCCCCCAAATCGGGATTTTTCGACTCAAGTATCATTTCTTCCAGCCGTTTGGAAGTGTTGATCCACCTCCTGCTTTGGTTGTTGCTGTTCTCCTTGCCTCTTGCTTTCTTACCTGATACTTTGCAACAAGTACAAGGGGTATATTGGATGGTTTACTCCCACCAGGCGTTGTTGTGCACGGCTTTTTACTTCAACTATCTTTTCCTTACTCCAATTTGGCTGGAAAAGAAGAAATTACTGGGGTTCTTACTTGGGGTTGTTGGCATTGTGGCAATAGTCATTACCGTCAATATGCTGATAAGAGATTGGTTTGATTTAGACCAACAGTATCGTGACTCGTTGAACCTTCCTCAAAACTACCAACACCTGCCTGGCATTCGTACCTTTCCTACCCTTTCTACACTGGTGATTCTTGCTATTTCCACCGTTCTTAGGTCCAACAAAATGATGCAAAAACAAGCTGGCCTACGCATGAAAGAGCAGGAAGAACGCTTAACCACCGAGTTACGTTTTCTTAAAAGCCAGATCAGTCCACACTATTTGTTCAATACGCTCAATACGATCTATGCACTTACCGAGACCAATACGCAGGAAGCACGATCGGCGATTCACATGCTGTCGAAGCAAATCCGGTACTTGTTGTATGAAACCGACCGGTCGTATACCACGTTAAGTGCCGATTTTCAATTTTTAAATGACTACATAAGGTTGATGCGCTTGCGACTGCCAGATCATGTCACCATCAATTTTGATCAAGAAACACCTCCTAAACCTGTGCGTATTCCTCCCATGTTGTTCCTGCATTTTGTAGAAAACTCCTTTAAACATGGCATCAGCAACCGGCAGGCTAGCGACCTGCAATTCTCGCTTCGCTTTGCGGATGGCCAGGTATTTTTTAAGGCTTCCAACCCGATGCACCAACAGCTTACAGAACCTGGGGGCGTTGGTTTGAGCAATACCCTTCGAAGGCTCAACCTGCTCTATCCTGAGCACAACTATCAACTACACGTTTCTCCCGGTCCTCATTTTTATACGGTGGACCTCAGTATTCCGGTCTATGAAGATTGATTGTTTGGCGGTAGACGATGAGAAACCAGCTTTGCAGCTGGTGAAAAGTTACATTGAGCAAGTCGACTTTTTGAACTTGAGAGGTTGTTTTCACAATCCGGTGGAAGCCATGAATAAGGTTAAAGAATGGAACATACCTCTGCTTTTCTTAGACATCAACATGCCCGACCTCAGCGGTACGCAATTGGCTCGACTGCTGCCACCTGAATCGAAAGTAATTTTCACTACTGCCTATGAAGAATACGCCTTGGAAGGTTTTAAAGTGTCAGCGTTAGATTACTTGGTGAAGCCATTTAGTCTGGAAGAATTCATGGGAGCCGCCCAAAAAGCCTTTGACTATTTTCAACTGTTGCAAGCATCGCATGGCCAACAAGTCGACGATTATTTATTTGTAAAGGCCGACTACAAACTCCACAAAGTGTGGTTGCAGGATATTCTGTTTGTAGAAAATCTGAAGGATTACGTCCGCTTTTACCTGGAAGACGGAACCCGATTGATGAGCCTGGTGGCGCTCAAAACGCTGGAAGAACGATTGCCTAAAGTGCAATTCATGAAAGTACACCGTTCGTACATCGTGAACCTCACAAAGGTGAGTACCGTGGAGCGCAGCCGGATCGTGTTTGGCAATCACTTCATTCCAATCAGCGACCCCTATCGACCCGCATTTAAGGCTTATCTCGAACAAAAACGCATCAATTAGGAGGACAATCAAAGCGTGAAAGCGATCAAAAATTCGCCTTCCAATTACGCCTTTTGTTCAAAGTAACAATCCGTATCTTCGGGCCTCAGCGCCCGATTATGAGAAAAACTGTGTTTTTGATGGGATGGCTACTATTTGCCACCCTGGCCAGCGGCCAACGACCGCACCAGCCTGCTGCCTCCGAAATTCAATTGAAACTCAACAAGCTGAATGTGCTCGGCAATGTGCTCTACTTAGCCGCGCATCCAGACGATGAGAACACCCGATTTATCGGATATTGCGCCAATGAGCGCCTCTTCAATACAGCCTACCTATCGCTTACAAGAGGTGATGGGGGCCAAAACCTCATCGGTCCTGAGATTCGGGAAGGACTCGGAATCATCCGAACTCAGGAATTGCTGGCTGCCCGACGGAAAGACGGTGGGCAACAGTTCTTTTCACGGGCCAACGACTTTGGGTATTCTAAAACCAGCACCGAGACACAACAGATTTGGGATAAGGAAAAAATCCTGGGCGACATGGTTTGGGTGATTCGAAATTTCAGGCCTGATGTGATCGTATGTCGTTTTCCACCCGACAGTCGAGGTGGCCATGGGCACCATACCGCTTCTGCTGAGCTGGGACTAATTGCCTTTGAAATGGCTGCTGACCCTGAGGCCTATCCAGCGCAATTGAAATACACCGAGGTATGGCAAACGACCCGGATTGTGGTCAATACCGGTCGCTGGTGGAGAAAAAACATTTCAGCCGATGAAGAAGGAGTGGTAGCCGAAGACATTGGCAGTTACAATCCGCTGTTGGGTACTTCTTATAATGAATTGGCCGCCAGAAGCCGAAGTCAACACAAAAGCCAAGGCTTTGGGGCTACTGGAAGTCGGGGCGAATTGATCGAGTATTTCGAGCATTTGAAAGGGAAAGAAGCTCAAAAGTCACTTTTTGAGGGATACTCCAGCGGATGGGATCGGGTGAAGGGCAGTAAAGACGTTGCCGCCAAAGTGAAGCAGGTGATTGCCCAATACAATCCTGAAAATCCATCGGGATCGATTGATGGTTTGCTGGCTCTCCGTGCGGAACTACTCCAACTCAACGATCCATTTTGGAAACTTAAAAAGCTACAAGAAATTGATCAGCTGATTTTAGATTGTGCGGGCATTTACCTTGAAGCCAAAGCAGACGACTATGCCGCCACCCCGGGCGATTCGGCCAAAATAAGCTTTGAGTTCATCAACCGAAGCGGGGCTTCCGTAGAACTAAAACAGTTGAGCTCCAATGTGTTGGGCATCAAAGAAGCGATGATGCTCACCATGGACAAGAATCAGAAGAAAACCCATGAACTGGCGCTCCAATTGCCCAGCGACCTAACGGTAACACAACCTTACTGGTTGGCCGAGAAGGGCACATTGGGCACTTACCGGGTAGACAACCAGCTGCTAATTGGCAAACCCGAGAACGATCCTTCGATTGCGTTTCAACTTCAGTTGATGGTAAACGGCACCACCCTGGACTATGAAATCCCCTTGATTTACAAATGGAACGACCCGGTGAAAGGTGAACTTTATCGTCCCTTTACCATCACGCCACCCGTATTTGTCAATTTTTCTGAGAGTGCATTTCTGTTTTCTTCCAACACCGCTCGCGAGGTAGAAGTAAAGGTCAAAAGCGGCCAGGCCGATTTTAGTGGGACCGTTCAACTCAATGTGCCCAGTGGCTGGAAACTAAGCCAATCACAATTTAAGGTACAATTCGAGCGCAAAGGAGAAGAGCAGTTGCTCAAAGTAAGCCTTCAACCCATCGAGGGAATGCCGGTCACCAACGGGAACCTCACCGCCAGAGTTTTGGACCAACAGGGCGATTTGTGGCAAAATTCCTTACAAACCATCGCTTACGATCACATTCCGACCCAAAGTTATTTCCCCAGCGCAGCCACCCAAATTGTATATGTCGACCTGAAGAAAAAGGGCCGGTTGGTGGGTTATTGGGAAGGGGCCGGAGATGTGATTCCCGAAAGCCTCGAAAATGTAGGTTATCAGGTAGATCGCCTGAGTGAGGGCGACCTTTCACCTGCCAATCTGAAACGCTACGATGCTATTGTTTTAGGCATACGCGCCCTCAATACCGATGAGCGAATGGATTTTGCTATGCCGGCCTTGTTGGCCTATGCCAAGGCCGGAGGAACCCTCATCGTTCAATACAATACTTATTTCCGACTTAAAACGCAGAACTATTCTCCTTTCCCAATCAAAATTTCGCGCGACCGGGTGACCGAAGAAGATGCTAAAGTTACTTTCCTGCAACCCGATCATCCGGTGCTAAACCAACCCAACAAAATCACAGCGGCCGACTTTGATGGCTGGGTACAAGAGCGTGGCCTCTATTTCCCCAGCGAATGGGACGAAAAGTACGCTGCCCTTTTGAGCTGGCACGATGTAGGTGAAGATGCCAAAGAAGGTAGTTTGTTGGTAGCGCCTTACGGTGAAGGCTACTACGTGTACACGGGCATTTCATTCTTCCGGCAACTTCCGGCAGGAGTGCCCGGAGCTTACCGCTTGTTGGTCAACCTCATTTCGTTGGGCAATGAAGAGTAACGAAACGGCTCCGAAAAACAACGATACCGAACAATCCGGGCCACCACTGTTTGCTACCTGGCAGAGTTGGTATGCCCTCTTGGTGCTGGTTTTATCGGTATTAGTAGCCCTGTTTTACGTGCTAACCCGCTATTATTCATGAGTCCGATTGATTGGATCGTACTGTTAGGAACCCTGGCCTTCATTGCCGCTTACGGTGTTTGGAAAACACGGGGCAGCCAAAATTTAGAAGGGTATCTGCGTGGAAACAACGATGCTAAGTGGTGGGGAATTGGCATCAGCATCATGGCTACACAGGCCAGTGCCATCACCTTTCTATCTACTCCTGGCCAAGCTTATTTTGACGGGATGCGCTTTGTGCAGTTCTATTTCGGCCTGCCCATCGCCATGATCATATTGTCCGTCACTTTCATTCCTATCTATTACAAGCTCAAGGTTTTTACCGCCTATGAGTTTTTGGAACAGCGCTTCGACCTGAAAACACGATCGCTGGCGTCCATCTTGTTTTTGGTGCAACGCGGCCTCGCGGTTGGCATCACCATTTATGCCCCTTCTATCATTCTCTCTACCCTTTTGGGATGGCCACTCGGCCTCACCAACCTGCTGATCGGAGCACTGGTAATTGTATATACCGTCTCGGGCGGAACTAAGGCGGTGACCCAAACCCAAAAGCAACAAATGGCCGTGATGATGGGTGGAATGGTCATTGCCGGAATTTTGGTGATTGCATGGCTACCCGAGAAAATGGGCTTTGGAGATGCCTTGCATGTAGCGGGTAAGATGGGCAAACTCAACGTGGTCAATTTTGAGTTTGATCTCAACGATCGCTATAATTTCTGGTCAGGAATAACGGCTGCCTTGTTTTTGTTCATGTCTTATTTTGGTACCGACCAGAGCCAGGTGCAACGCTACCTGAGCGGCCGCTCCATCGCCGAAAGTCGACTCGGGCTCATTATGAACGGCTTACTGAAAGTACCTATGCAATTCGTTATCCTGTTCATCGGGGTGATGGTGTTTGTTTTCTTTCAGTTCAACCAACCTCCGGTTTTCTTCAATAAAACGGCCTTAGAAAAAGTGGAGCAATCGGCCAATGAAGAAGACAAGGAAGAACTCGAACGACTCAAAAGGCAGTACACCCACGTTTTCGAAGAAAAAAAGTACCACCTGGAAGAATTGATCAAAGCCACCCGGACAGAAGATCAATCGGAGGTGGACCGGCTTCGAACCGAAGTAAATACCCTGCAAGAGCGCTCCGAAGAAGTGCGGGAAGAAGTCAAAGGTTTGGTATTGAAAACCGATCCCAATGCCGAAGACAACGACAAGGATTATGTATTCATGACCTTTGTAATGAATTACCTGCCCACCGGTTTAGTTGGGCTTTTATTTGCTGTAATTTTTTCTGCGGCCATGTCTTCTACGGCCTCGGAATTGAACGCCTTGGCCACCACCACTACCATCGACCTTTACCGGAGATCGATCCGCAAAAACGAAAACGAGCAACATTATGTCAGTTCCAGTCGCTGGTTCACCTTCTTGTGGGGCATTTTGGCTATTTTGTTCGCCACCTATGCGTCCCTGTTCGAAAACTTGATTCAAGCGGTCAACTACCTTGGATCGCTGTTTTACGGAACCATTCTTGGCATCTTCATTGTCGCCTTCTACATCAAACGCATAGGAGCCAATGCGGTATTTTTTGGAGCTATTTTGGCCGAACTACTGGTAATTGGGCTAGACCAAGCCAATGGGGCGGGCATTGCTCCAGAATGGTTACAAGTAGGTTATTTGTGGTACAACGTTATTGGTTGTGGCTTAGTCGTATTCTTCGGATTGCTGTTGCAACCCTTTTTTGACAAACCTCAACAAGCAACCATTCTGGAAAAAAACGAAAAAAGCCACCCCGATTAGCGAAGTGGCTTTTAACAGTTTGGTTGTAACTCGACTTATCCTTTCAAGCGAGCAATCAGTTTTTCGTTGCGATCAATGTAGCCGTAGTCTCCTTCTTCAGAGGCTTTCGCCATCTTCAAAGATTCTTCTGCAGTTTTGATGGCCTCTTTGGTGTTGCCCATATCGGCCAATAATTCTGCTTTGTAGTGGATGTACCAGAAAGCTTTTGGACGCATCTCAATGGCTTTGTTCATCCATTTGAGGGCCATTTCTTGGTCTTTACCATGCTCTGCATAATAGCGACCACCGGCCATATAAGTACTGGCTTTGACCTCAGCATCGGCAGGAGCGTCCACCAATTGTTCTTTGATTTGCGCCATTACTTTGGTTTCAGAATCCACTTTGATGGGAATTGCAACCCTGGTCTTTTCCCATTTCATCACCAGGTGAGCACTGTTATCCGTCAGGTGCGAAAACTCAATGGTAAAGGTTTCAACCGGATCGCCTAAAGTGGTAGACTTGATTTCAAAACGTGTTACCTCTTCACTTTCTTTGTACTCTCCGGCACCCCATAATTCGGTGTTCTTATTGATCATTATGGTCCACATTTCCTTGCCAGGCATGGTAAAGATGGAATAGCTACCGGCAGGCACTTCTTTATTGTTGAAAGAAACCGGCTCATCGAATTTAATCATGGTTGCTTTGTTAGCGCCAGTACGCCAAATTTTTCCGTAAGGCACTAAATCACCAAAAATGGTGCGGTCTTTCATTCCTGGACGGGAATATACCACAGTGATGTCAGTAAGTCCTACAGTTTGCGAAATGGTAGCACCAGGGCTGGGCTGTGGCGTTTTAATTTGAGCCACGGCAGCAGTAGCGGCAAACAACAGCACCACGGTAAAGAGTCGGGTCATCAGTTTCATAGCAAGAGCATTGTGTTGGTTTAGGCGGCAAAGATAGCGCATCATCATTGGCCCACCTGCCTCCATTTGTATCCATTTCCAAGGTTCCTAATGCACAAACCAAGACCTACACCTGATAAATGGTGAGTAGCAATGAGACAAGAAGGCCCTGAAAAAGTCGTTTCTTTGAGGTCTAATGCTGAAACAACTGCATAAGTTAGTGCTCTTGATGGCACTTTGGATACTCGGGTGTCTGCAAGTATTGGGGCAGTATTACACCGCCCCGGACCGTAGTTTTCGTATTGCATTTCCGGGCCTGCCGGTAGAAAAAAAACAGCTGGTGGAGACCCCATTGGGTGAAATTCCAATGACGACCTATCTTTTCGAAGCTTCAGAAGACCTGGTCTACCTCACTGCGCTTTCCGATTTTCCGAAGGATTCGCTGCGAAAATTTAAACCCGACTCGTTGCTCAGAAAAACGATGGTAGGAATTCAAAAAACCTTGGGAGTAGAAGCGCTGGATCTGGTTGTTCCACTAAAAAAAGACAACTATCCAGGTCTTTCCTTTCGAGGAAAATCCAAAGACCTGTGGGTGGTATACGAGCTGTATCTGTTGGATAGCAGGCTGTATCAAATTGGAATGCTATCAGGCAATGGCTACCCACTCGACACGAAAATAGAAACCTATTTCCGCTCTTTTGAATTGCTGGAAGGAGCGTTTATGGATGGACTTTACCGTGCTTCTCCGGATGCTGGTTTTAAAGTTGCTTTCCCGAGAAAGCCAAAAACTTCCGTTCAAACGATCAACGCAGAAAAGAATTCCATCACGATTCACCTTTTCATTGCTGAAATGAAGAATCAGGGGATTTATATGGTGTCTTATTCTGATCTTCCAGATGACTCGCTGAAAAACGAAAATCCCCAAAAGATAATGGGGCGTGCCCAGACGAGCATCCTTCAAAACCTCGGGCTTCCTGAGCCCGGAAGCCAGGGAAAGCGGTTTTTGGGAGAACATCCGGGAATTCATTTTCTCGCAGCTTCACAACAAATGCGGGTGTCATTTCAACTTTTTTTGGTGAATGGGCGCCTTTACCAGGTAGGTGTAATGTCGCCTGTGGGTCTGTTTAACGACCGTATGGCCAATGATTTCTTACGGTCATTCGACTTGGATTGATTCAATCTGGATCCATTTTTTTCTATTTCAATTTCTACCATTTGATTTCCAGG
>ERZ1740068.141-NODE-141-length-46089-cov-7.834014_pt1 | contig 46089 bp, 48 predicted proteins | sample MGYA00581735_ERZ1740068 | MGnify/ENA primary metagenome ERZ1740068 (study PRJEB43018, sample SAMN04849740) | marine metagenome | isolation source: floating plastic debris | place: Pacific Ocean | collected 2008-08-30 | study: EMG produced TPA metagenomics assembly...
GCTAAAAAACAGGCACCCGTGATTTGAGAGAAGTGTTTTTAATAAACTTGAATGGGATTGTGAGTAAGGAAGTAGTGGGGATTTACAGAACAAGAAACTTCCTTAAGGATTTTCCAAAAGGGTCAACATCTGACTTAGAAGCAAATGGGATAGCAGAAAAATTAGCAGTCGCACTCCTGATTGTGAATGCTTTTTTGTTTATCCAATCGTATCGCCCAATTTGAAAAGGGGCAAATACATCGCGATAAGTATGATGCCTACAAACAGACCAATGGTAATGATGAGTATAGGCTCCAACACACTACTAATCAATGAGGTGCGATGCTCTACCTCCCCTTGGTATTGTTCGGCCATTTTGCCAAAGATCAAATCGAGCTGATTCACTTCTTCGGCAACTTTTACCAACGACACCAGCCGCTTAGGAAAAATAAGGTAGCGTGCCATGCACTCATGCAACGCATCACCTTTCATGATTTGTTCGCGAATGTGGAGCAATGCCACTTCTAAAGGGTAGAACCGCACCATTTTGCCCACCAATTCCAAGGCTTCTACCAAGGGCAGCCCTGCCCCGATAAGCAGGTTGAGCGACTGGCAGGTACGCGCCAGAAAAACCCTCCGCATGATGGGTCCCAATAACGGAATGCGCAATACCAAGGTGCTGGACAAGCTTCGGTACCACACTGCTTTTCGTTGAAAAATAGAGATGGCCACAACCGAAGTAAGGACCAGTAAAAAGGGCAACCCAAGCTTGCCTGCACCATTAGAGAGGTTGATAATAAGTTGGGTTAAGGCAGGCAAATCACCACCAAAACGCTGGAAAATATCTTCGAACATGGGCACGATTACCCGAAGCATGAACACTATGGCGCCCACTGCAGTGAGCAACACAATGATCGGATAAGACAGTGCATTAACCACCTGCCGCCTTTGTGCCAACTTTTTGTTGTAGTAACGGGCAAGGTCTTGCAGCACTTCCGGTAGGCGCCCACTTTCTTCACCAATGCGCAAATTGAAATACTCGTAATCCGAAAAACTACCCGAAGATCGAATGGCTTCTGATAAGCTTTCCCCAGACATTACCGATTGTCCAATGGCTTGAAAAAGCTTTTTGTCGCGGTCTTTACGCTGCTCCTCCTCTACCAATTCCAGAGCCGACTTAATGTCGACCCCAGCTGAAAACAACACGCTCAATTCGGAATAAAAGGCTTCTTTTTTGCGATCGCCAAGCCCACTACCAAACAACTGGATGTCCTTCTCATACCACTTTTCAGCATTCGCATCCTTCTTGCCAGCATTTTTACCAGCGAGTGACGATGATTCTATTTGATCGAGGTTGATGCTCATGGCTGTTCTTCGGCTAAACGGGTTTTGGCCCCGGAAGCTTTGCGCGCTGCTAAGGTGAGGCTTTGTCCTGCAAATAACAATTGCAAGCGCACTTCATCCACCATTTGCCCCGGAAGTAATATAGGCTTGCCCTGCCAAAAGGTTTCCACATCCAATAGGTTGAGAAAAAAAGTATCGCTCCTACCGGCCTGCTGTCGGTAGATACCGCCATCGTCGTAGCTCCAACCGATGGAGGCCTGACCCAAGCGTTGGATCAACCAACCTTGGTTGCGCTGAATCACGGTATGCGCCTGGGCGATATCCCTTACCAGCAAGGCCTGAGCATCACTCACCACCAGATCGCGGTTCACCCGATCGCGGTAATTGCCCGACTCCTGCCCCACCCGCTCATAAACCATCCAGGCCAAACTAATGACCAAACCGGTAATGATCATTACCACCGAGGTTTCCAAGAGTGTGAATGCGGACAGCTTAGTTTTCATCGGGTTGATAAATGAGTTGATCTCGCCGGCCCAGCAAAAAGCCGTTGGAGGCGTAGGTCTCTATATGCACGTGCTGTAAGTCGGGTTGGGCATTGCCCATGGACCTTACCACCACCACCATGCGCCATTGATCGGTTTCATATTCTTCGTCCAACCAACGTTGGTTTTGCTCCATATCCAGAAGCTTGCGCTGCATTTCAGCTTGTGCCTGCACCTTTAGGGCACTGCGCTGCGAAGCTCCAATGCGCACAAACAGTGTCATCGCAAGGCCAAAAACTAGCATCACCACCATCATGGCCATCATCACCTCCAGCAAGGTAGATGCCTTTACCTGTGTTTTTATTCTAGCCATTGGGCAATCTTAAATTTTTCGGTGGCAGACTTCAGGCTAATGCCCACAAAGCTGGGTGATAGTTTCGAACGATCAACGGTAGCATTCAAAAGATGATTCCCGTAGACCGATGCCGGAGTTTTGAGGTAGAGCTGCCGGGCCCAAACAGTACCCAATACGGAGCCCTTCAGTTCGAGCAGATGCCCGGCATACACCTGACCGACTATCTCTGCTTCGGGACCAATTGCCAACAACCAATTGCTACGTGGCAATACTCCCGGTACTTGCAGCACAACGCATCCGGCCACACGAGCTTGCTCGGCGATGGTAATGCCGCCTACACCACTGCCGTCTTTTGCTTCCACCACCAGGGCAGAAGGATAGTTGAGCAGTACTCCTTCTTCTACAGCAATTGAATCACTGGCAAAAATTTGGAGATTGCCTTCAAATCCAGCCTCAACGGTTACACGCGGTGCGGTTACAATTACATTATCCAAGCGGGCTTGCCGCCCTATGAATACCGAATTACGTGATACGATGCGCAGGTTTCCCGATAATCGTTGCCGGGTGAGCGCAATGGACTGATCACTGTAAAGCAAAACCGTTTTACGGCGAAAGCTGTGGCTGAGACTATCGACCGTAAGGTTGTCCCATTTCAACAAGCTTTCTTCTAATGATTGGCGCCCATTGATATAATCCAACTCGGCAAAATGTTGAATGGCCAAAGCAGGCACTTGCCTTTGACTCGTGGTTACCGAACCATAAATGAGGCGATCGCCTACGTAGTTTTGCCCTTCGATGTAGGCCCGTTTAGGCCCCGCTTTGGGCAATTGACAACGGCCTTTCACAACCGTTCGCCCACACAACGACAAGGGCTGATTTTGATCTGCCAGGTAAAGTGCTACTCCTCCTTCGGGCTCTACTCCTTGCCCGGCCAAAGCGACTTGACTAAAACGGTTGTTGCGCCAAAGCGCTGTGGCGGTCAATTTTTGAAAAACACCCCAGGGGGCCGCCTGCAAAACCACGGTATCGGTAGCATTGCCATAAAGGTCCTGAACCCGACGAGTTGCGCCAGCTTGTGCCCCTTCAGACAACAACCATTGAATGCCAGAAGCTGCATTGTCCGTAAGCCGTAACGTTTGTTGATTGTAGTCCAGTGAAAGCTGCGCGTGAAACGCATAAAACACCAAGCCACTGCTCAGTAAGCCAACAATCACGGCTACCGCCAATGAATAGATCAAAGCTCCGGCCCGAAGCATGAGGAGTTAATCGTTGGAAGGTTCGGTGGTGGATGCTTCGGTCTTGTTTTTGCGGGTAAAGGGCCACCAACGCCATTTTTTCTCCTTGGCGGCAGTAGCCTCCTTTTCGCCATCGGTAGAAGTAGATTCCGACTCTTTAGGTTCCAATTTATTTTTTTTGGATTCCCGCAGCCAAAAGCGCAGCTTTTTACGCTCTTTTTTAGCTTGTTCGGCCTCTCCCTTATCTTCAGCAGCTACTATTCTTTCTACCCCACGTTTGTATTTACTCTCCTTGAGCAACTTGCCTCCTTGAAAACTTCGCGTAGTTCCGTGTAGCAAACCGTTTTTGTAATGAGATAACAATTGGGTACGGCCTTGCTCGTCGAACTGTTCAAAGCTACCGTGGAGCCGACCGGCTTTAAAATGTTTGATTTCCTTGAGTTGCCCATCGGGATACCAAGTCCGCCATTCGCCCTCTCGCAACCCTTTGATGAAAACTCCTTTTACCTTCAGGTTCTTATTGCGAAAAAATTCGGCGTATTCGCCGTGCAACAGGCGCCCATCAAAACTTCCCTGGGTTTGCAACACTTCGTTGCTGCGATACCAGAAATAAGTACGGTCGTTGCTGGTGCGCACCTTTACATCGTTGTCGTCTAAAGCACCAAACCGCAGGGTTACCTCGGGTTGATTGACTGTAAAATGTTGAATATTGAGGCGCTTGTAGGTGTCTATTTGAGCACTTAGCGGAAGCCCAAGCGCTGATACCAGAAAAATAAATAGTAGAAATCGGGGCATGATAAAAGTCTGTTAATCAAAAATAAGGAATCTGAACTACTTGGCTGGGAATTCCATTTTACTTCCCGAAACGCTTTCAGCAGGAACTTTCGTGTGGGTATAAAAAAAGCGATTCGCAGGTTATGTGAATCGCTTTGAGCTTGGGTGAGAGAAAACCTGTGTCAATCGAAATAATGAGAATAATCGATTTGGTCGGTTTTTGGGTGAATTGGGAACTACAATGTCGAAGATTCAAAGCCATTTGTCAAGCGTAGAAATACGGTATACATATTGGAAGCTACCCCAAGGCCCAATTCAACGGGATTCACTACTGCTTGTTAACATTTAGTTAACATGAAAATCGTCACTGACACCCTCGAGTGCTACCTCAATGAGCATTACAATTTCAATGACCCATACCAATAAAAAAGGCGGCTTCCCTTGCCGAAGCCGCCTTTTCATTAAGCTAAATAACAGATGATGCTTAGTGGCGGATTACCCGCGCCTGATAAAGGACTTCTCCATCAGCGCTTACCGTAACGAGGTTGAGTCCTGAAGAAAGTAAAGCCGTTTCCAGTTCTACAACTTGAGTACCAGAAGCTAGATTGATCTGCCGTAGAGCCGTTTGTTGCCCCAATGCATTAAAGATCGCTACCTGCACGGTTCTCGCATTCCACAAGTTGGCAGAGAGTTTTAGGCTTTCATCGTTTGGCCCTATGGGATTGGGATAGAAGTGAAAGCTTTCACCAGCTGGCACTAGCTCCGTTCCTTCGCTTGCAGCCAATCGGAAAGAATAGCCACCCGTTCCGTCACATTGCTCGGCTTTGCCAAATACCTGATCCTTGTCAACCTTGCGAATTTTCACTGTGCCATAGGCGTACTCCGTGTAGGTCCGCTTGGCCACTCCAGGCTTTTGTTCCTTTACCTCTATTTTTTCTTCTTCAAAACACAAGGACTTTCCATTATTGGCCAAACCGGCTAAAAGAAAACCATTTTCGCCCTCACGGTGCAAGGCTTTTGCAACGTAGCCCTTCCGAGTTTGTACCATGGCGGTAGCAAAACGGTTGTTTTGATTTTGTTGCTTGTTGTATTTGAGGAAGTAATTCAACGACCCATCGCTAATTTCAACGTTGAGGAAACCGGGGTTATAGGTATCCTTAAAGGTATTGGTATACACGTCCAACAGCTTTTCGTTTTCACGACTCTGGTAGATGGCCAGCCCTTGGTTGATGCGGTGTTCTTTTTGCCAGTAGTAGTTGACCCACTTGGGTTCCCGATCGTCGTTGAGCAACATCACGGTAATGGCTTGTGACACTCCGGTTTCAACACCAGGGTTGGAAGTAGTGAAGGCCAACCCATAGGCTTGCGTATTGTTGAATTTTAGCTCATCGATGGCCGCACCAAAATGCCGGTCACCGTCCACCCCATAAAACAAGTATTTGTCGGAAACCAACCCACTCGTAGGGTCAATACCCATGGTGAAGATTCGGTTGGGTTGCCCCGATTCAAAACGAGTGCCCGCAACGATGAACTTGTTGAAACTGTTTTTCACCATCGTTAGTCCAAAATCAGTAACCGGAGTACTCGGGAATACTTCATCATAGCGGTTGAGATACTGGAAATTTCCGTTTTCGAAGATTGCACCGGCATAAAGGATACTCTTTTGCGTATTGGAAGAAGTGCTACCTACCATAAAATAGGTGGGGGCCAGTGGTGTGATGACACCAAAGGTTTTTTCTACCATTCTCCACTCTTCGCGGGTACCTGGCACACCATACTGAGTAGACCAAAGCACATTACCGGTGCTGATTTCTACCCGCATGGCAAAGGCATTCCAATCGGTAGGATTGTCTTTGTCCTGGGCAGTTCCGACTACAATGATGTCTTTGCCACTGTAGGAAACTTCCAGGCCAAAAGCCCGCTCGTCGAGGTTTTTCTGACCGTAGCGTAACGCCCAGATCACCCCGCCACTTTCGGCTTTGGTTTTTACGATCACAATGTCGTTGCGCAAATTATTGAGCGGTTCGCGGGCATAGCCCACAGTAATGGTTTCGTCCGAATTCACCTGCTTGGTGGCCTTCACAGTGGAAAGGTCGGAGTAGTTGGGCAGGGTATTGGAACTGAAAAAATAATTGTTGTTGTAAATCTGACTCTGAAGGCTGCCAATAAAGCATACCAAGGCCAGAGAGACTGCGAATACAGTTCTTTTCATGATGGATTTGGGTTTGGTTTAATACGGTGCTTTCACCTTAGTAAGGGAGGCCGTAGATTTTAGTGATACATATTTTGCACGCAAGGTGGGACAGGTGAGATAAGCTGCGCACGCATCAGTTTATCTAAGGTAACAATTCCGGTCAGCCCGTGCTCATTCCCCGACTTAAATTCTGTCAAATGCCTTTAAATTCAGCAAATTCCGTAGAAATACCTGCCCTAAAACCCGTGATGGATTTGGTCATTTAGTAGCGGATCGCTCCTCACATCTATCAGGTAGTCGCACCACACCATCCTAACAATCTTGCTAAATTTGACGAGATGTCCATTCGATCTAAAGAAGACCTAAAAGGAATGCGCGCTGCATCACAGGCAGTAGCGGTTGCCTTGCGAGAAATGTGCGCCTATGCCCGACCCGGAATCTCGACCTTGGAATTGGACGAATACGGCAACGGAATTCTGGAAAAATTTGGCGCCCGATCGGCTCCTCAAAAAGAATACAACTTTCCGGGTTACAATTGCATTAGTGTGAACCTCGAATGTGCTCATGGCATTCCTTCCGCCAAAGTGATTTTGCAAGAAGGCGATTTGGGCAACATTGATGTATCAGCCGAACTCAACGGATATTTTGGAGACAATGGCTATTCGTTCGTGCTTGGGCAAGACCATCAACAGCTCTCTCCCCTAGTGGAGGCTTCGAAAGAGATTTTACGAGCAGCCATCGGACGCATAAAAGGAGGAGTGAAAATCGCAGCTGTTGGAGGATTCATAGAGAGCGAAGCCAAGAAAAGGGGATTTACCACCATCAAAAACCTCGTGGGCCACGGCATTGGCAAGTCCTTGCACGAAGCCCCTAAAGAGCTTCCCAACTTTTATGATCGCTTCAACCGACAGCGGTTCAAAACCAACACAGTAGTCGCTTTGGAAACTTTTATTTCTACCAAGGCCCGCTACGTGGAAACCATGCGCGATGGCTGGACTTTAAAGGCGACAGACGGCAGTTTTATCGCGCAACACGAGCACACGCTGTTGGTGACCGATGGCGCTCCAGAGATCTTAACCGTGGAAAACGGGATTTGATTTCCAGCTTGGGGTAGTGATCAGCACTCCATCCAAATCAAGAATAACTGCATTCTTCATTACAACTAAGCCTGAATAAAATCTGCTGATTCTTTTAATCCCCACTTTCGGAGCCTTTTAAGCACCTCGTATTCATCCATTTTAGGATTTCTTCTATTCAAAACCATTGCCCTAAACGCATCAGCTGCTATACTGGGATTTAAATCGATCGTATCGGTGATAAAGTCGTCGGCCTTTTTGGCTTTAAGCCCAAATTTTAAAAGATAATCGTTGGGAAAGTCTTTTAGGTTGTTGGTAACAATTACATTGGCATTCGTTTTTATAGCTGCTGCAAGTACATGCTTGTCCTCTTCATCTGGTAGTTTCAAGGTCTCTATCAATGACTCGTAATTTTCAACCAATGCATTAGGAAAAGCGAGATTAGCCTTTCCTATTCTTTTGTTGGCCTCCTGTTCATTTATCCCTTTTCTCAGCATCACCGCTTTCCAATCGTCAAAAAATGTGCTTACTCCATTTTGGAGTAAACCAATCGTAAGAAGCTAACCAAAACAACAGGTCTCTGGTCTCCAACGGGTAAACTACATTGGTGTCTAAAACACAAGTAAAGCGAACGCTATGAATCATATAGATTTGATGCTTCGTCTTCTTTCATAATTTCAGCCAACAGTTTTCTTTGCGCAGCCTTTTGCTGTTTTTTGTACGTCATTACGTCCTCATATTTTATCCTGCGCTGTCGGCCAACCTTAGTGAATTCAATTTCACCTCGCTCCAACAACTTGACCAAATGTGGACGAGAGCATCCAATCATTTCTGCCGCAGCTTGAGTCGTCATTTCTGTGGCAACGGGCACAATGGAAATAGGGTTCCCTTGGCTGGTTTCTTTGAGAATTTTCGCCAAAAGTCGCAAAGCATTGATGGGCACCTTGATTCGTTCTTGCGTTTCTTCAATCTCAATTTCAGGATAATCAGAATTGATTTCTTCTAGTAGGGCCACAAGAGCCGGATAAGATTCCATAGCAGCTTTTTGCTGTTCTTTGGTGGGTCGCTTTGTTTCTTGTATGGAAGGCATGGGGGAAAGGTATTGAGTACTTGTCCCAAAGATACCCTAATTAAACGAAATAAACGAAACACATTTCGATTATTTCGCAAAATGTGACTTCCCCCACTTTTTTTATATTCTCATACAACGTTTTGTCGGGTTGGGGTGACTTTACCCACAAACACTAATCAACACCGTGGGAATTTTAAGACAACTGGCCTATCAACCTGCTTCGAGCGAAAGCCGCCTGGTGAAAGCTTGTAGAGCAGGTAACCGGCGGGCACAGCGAACGCTTTACGATCAATACAAGGTGGCCATGTTTACCCTGGCCATGCGTTTGCTCAACCATCGGGAAGAGGCCGAAGATGCCCTCCAGGAGGGGTTTGTTAAGGTGTTTAAAAGCATCGACTCTTTTCGGGAAGAAAGCAGTCTGGGCGCATGGATCAAGACCATTGTTACCCGAACCTGCATCAGCCGCTTGAAAAAACGGCTGCGCCTTCAGGAACAAACAATGGAGGGTATAGAGGTTTCCGTCAATTGGGACGCCAACCTCACCGGCGAAGTGCTTCAACGTGCCATCGCAGCCCTACCCGATGGCTACCGTACCGTCTTTGTAATGGTGGAGATCGAAGGCTACAGCCATCAGGAGGTAGCCGATCTGTTGGAGGTATCGGTGGTGACCTCCCGTTCTCAATTGTTTCACGCCAAGCGCAAGCTACAACAAGCATTGCGTGGTTATTACTACTCCTCATGAAGGTTTCAGATTCCAATTGGCAACGTGCGCTCCGGCAACTTCCAGAGCAACTTCCCAGCGATAAGGTCTGGGAGGCCATCGAACAAGAACTGGACGAACAAGCCGTAAACGATCAATCATCGTACGAAACAGTACTGGCCGACCTGCCGGAATGGGAGCCCTCCGAAAAGACTTGGAGCAACATTACTACCGAATTGCCCAAGCGCCCTGGAACCTTTTGGTGGCGATCGGCAGCAGCTATTGCCCTGATTTGCGCCACAGCAGCCAGTGCGTGGTGGTGGCAAGGGCCCCAGGAAGCAGCTACCCTCTCCTATTCACATGAAGACACCCAGGTAGCTCCGATGGTAATGAATGACCAGCCGATGCTCGATCCATTGGTGGCCGAAAGCCTCAACAACGAGCACTTACTCAAAGATCGGCCGGAACTGGCCAGCCTGAAAATACAACTTCAAGAATTGGATGCCGCCATGGCAGAACTCAACAACAGTCCCTTTGCACTGCAAGACCCACAAATTCAGTTGCAGCAAGCCCGAATCCAACGCCTGAAGGCGGAGGTTATCAAAAAAATGGTTCAACTCTTACTCGCATAAATCATGACCCGAATAGCTTTATTTATCGGAATGTGCCTGTTGGTTAGTCCACTTTACCTTTCGGCCCAAAGTCCCAATGCGGCCCGCCTGGAGGTGGTTACTAAAACCATTAAGCGCGAATACCCATCGGCGGGCAAAATCACCATCAAAGGGGAAAAAGCCAACATCGATGTGCAGGGTTGGGACCAACCGACCATACAGGTACAGGTGCGCCTCATTGCTAAACACCAACAACGTGCAGTAGCCGAAAAAGAGTTGGATTACCTCCGCTTTTTTGGCGAACGCAAAGGCTCCCGGGAGGTGTATCTACACAACTACTTCGCAGTGCCCAAAAACCTGAAATCGGTAGAATCCATTTTTTTGACCGAATACATTGTTCGGGTACCGCACCAAATTCACATTCGCATTGACAATTATGTGGGCAACAGCAAGATAAGCGCGGTAGATGGAACGTTGCAGATCGACCTGAAATACGGCGACCTGGAATTGCAAAACGTGGCCGGAACGGGCACGGTTCAGCTCAACCTGGGCGACATGCGCGGCTCCAATGTCAACGGCGATTTTGTCCTGATCTCCCACCACGCTTCGCTTTCCCTTCAAAACCTGGAGGGCACTTTGAAAGTGGAAGGCGCCAACTCCAAGCTGGAAGTACGGCCTGAGAACGAAAGTTTTGCCTTGCAAGTGAAGGGCCGAAACATGGACGTGACAGTTTACACCGGACCCGAACCTGAAAATTATGATTACCAACTGGCCACGACCCTGGGGAGCATTGAATACCCTAATCGAGCAACGGTGCACAACAACCAGTTGGGCATCAACAACCAACGTTCAGGTCGCCTAATGGACATTCAGGTGGCGATTGGTAACATCATTATTCGCTGATCATGCACACACCTTTCAAACACCAACTGTTGGTTGGAGTGCTGCTGCTGCTTTGGTTATCCGGTTTTAGCCAAAGCAACGCCCCCCAACCTTACAGCGTTTTGCGCAGAGCTCAGGTAGAAGAAAAAGGCCTGCTCAAACTTGGACTGGACGGTTTAGGTAGCTCGACTTCGAGTACTCAGTTTGAGTCAAAGACCAGATTGAATTATTCGCTTGGATTGATTTATGAATTTAAAATTGATACTGCCTGGTCGCTTTATGCTGGTTTTTCAATGGGCCGGCAGGGTGCATTCGTCCGGTATAGCCAATACAGTAGCTTGCTGGGAGTCCGTTACTATCCGCGCATGAAATCCAATGTCCGAAATGGCCGCCAGGCCAATAACCTTCACGGGGGCTATTTGGCAACACAGCTAAATTATGTGTTATGGAATCCACGTTTAGGAGCCGACTTCTTTGGAGAGCAAAGACGATTTTTTGACATCTCGATGTTAGCTGGCAAACAGGTGCATCTTGGTCGCCGTTGGTTCGTCGACATCAATTTCGGAATTATGGCCTCCAGAACCACTGCTATTGGCTCCCTTATATACAGAGGCTTTGAGCTACAACCTACAGGAAATTTTGGGCTAGGTTTTAGATGGTAATCGTTTTTCAACCCTGATAATATCTTGCAAATGTTTTTTCGCTTTGCCTTTTTCCAGCTTGGGCTGACGGTCTTGTTGGCGGTGCTTTTGGTGAGTCCTTTCACTGGTCTGGCACAAGTGGCTACCGAGCAGGTAGAAACGGCTAAAGCAATTACCCGAAAATCGAACCCGGTTTTCGAAAAGCACTTGCTTAAGTTTTCGCCTCGTGGCATCGATTATTCCATCAGTGATAGCCGGCTACAGATGGAGCGCTTCGGGTTTCAACTTTCCTACGAATGGAAGCCAGGTATTGCCTGGTCGGGACAATTGGGGCTCAACTTTAGCTATAGCAATCCAAATAGTTTCTTTACCGGTCAAGAAAGCATTGGCGTACAAGTATTGGCCCGACACTACTATCGCAAACGACACAACCTCAGCCAAGGCATGCGAAGAAGCAACTTGATGGGCAGCTACTTTGCTACAGGGCTTCAATTCAATCAGATATGGACGACCCGTTTGTTCAATACTACTGAAGGTAGACTGGTCACTCATGCAAGCATTTACACCTTGAGGTGGGGACGCCAATTTCAACTGAACTCCAGGTTTTTCCTTGATTTTAACTATGGAATTGACCTTCTCGCGCGGCATGGAAGCCGATTCGGAGCATTGAACCGGTGGAGGTACTCCGCATCTCCTTCTACACATTTAACTCTTGGATACCTGCTTTAATCACGTACCGAACCATGCTGCATTTAAAATTACGGCCATTCATCCTCTGCCTCCTCGGAACATGGTGGAGTTTGAACTTATCGGGACAATCCGGCCTTTTACCCGATTATGACATCACTCAAAATGCGCAATTGGAGGAAAACCGCCTACTTAAACTCCGTTTGCAGGATTTTCAATTTTCTTCAAATGAGGAAGCCCCTATATCCTTCATCTCCTACTCTTTTATGGCCGGTGTAGAGCAAAAGATGGATACGGCATGGTCATTACAAGCCTCCATCGTTTACGCTGGTTTTTTCAACAATAACCTTTATCGCGCCCAAGGAATTGGGCTTGAGCTGGGTGGCCGGTATTATTACCGCCTTCGCAAACGCATCCGTTCAGGCAAAGCTGTCAATAATTTTTGCGACTATTATTTCGGTTCTAACTTAAAGTGGGGCTTCAGCCGATATGCCTTTACCAGCAGCAATACTCCTTTTGAAGACACTCAATTCAGTGTACAATCTTACTCCCTTTCTGCAAATTGGGGCCGTCAGTTCTACCTCGATCGAAAATGGCTGCTCGATTTAGGCCTTGGGATAGATATCCCATTATATCGATCCAACCAAAGCCTGATGTATCCCAATTGGATCATTCCCTCCTTTCAATTCGGGTTTAGCTACCGGATTTAGAGCATAAAGTCCCCTTGGCTTATAAGGCCCCTTAAAATCGAAAATGGATTGAACTTTCCGTTCTGTCAATTTTCAAAATCCGGCTACCTTTAACCAAAATATCCTATTCGTAGTTGGCATTTTAGAACCGGTCTTTCAACCTTAACACCAAAAAATCACCCGTTTTTTTCCAACCGTTTGGTAAACCGAGTAAGATATTCAGCGGCAATGGTAGAACCTGAGAAAAAACCAGTAAAGCCTCCGAGGGAAGAAGCCACCATTAAAGAGCAAAGGCTGAGGAATAAGAGTGGCAAGATTGCCGGTATTGTGATGATTTTCGGCGGAGTGGCCTGGATTGTTGGAGACTTCATCTTTCAGCAGTTTTTCATCTACCCCATTTTTTTGATCGTTGTTGGCATCATTGCTTTCGTAAAAAGTGGCCAACCACCTAAGTCGAGGAGAATAAAGAAGATCACCCACAACGTTTTAGACGAGGACGAACTGTAATCAATTGCTTATCAACTGATTAACTGATAGCCACGCTATTCCAGCCACACATGGAATGATTATTCCAATCTTTTCTAATTTTGCAGCATGAGCAAACGCGACCAGATTATGGACGCTGCCCTGAAACTGTTCGTGCAACAGGGCTTGCAAGCTACCCCCATGTCACAAGTGGCCCGGGAGGGCAAAACGGGTATGGGAACCATCTACAACCTATTTCCCAGCAAAGAAGCCCTGGTCAATGCCATTTATGTACGGTTAAAAGAGGAAGAAGCCATTTTTGTTTTCGAAAATTTCCCCGAATCGGCTTCAGTTCGAGAACGCTTCGAGTTTTGTTTTGGTAGGCTTACCCGTTATTTCTTAGAAAACCCACTTGAATTCCAATTCATCGACCGTTTTGCACTTTCTCCGGTCATTACCGAAACCAGCCGGGAAGTGGGTAGCCGGCTGTTTGAGCCAGTAATTCAAATGCTGGCAGAGGGTCAATCGCAGCGCATTATCAAGGAAGTGCCCATCCGCCAACTGGCCTATTTTGCAATGACGGGTTGCTCCTCCCTCATTCGACTTCACCTTGCTGATCCTGAACTCGAATTGGAGGCGGCCATACAAGCTCAGTTGGGCCTCGCCTGGGATGCCATAAAAAGTTAAACCTACTTACAATATTCTCTCTTGCCATCCGACACCTCTTTTGGAATGAACATTCACTCAATAAATACACACATGTCTAAAACGATTTTAATCACCGGTAGTTCTACCGGAATTGGCCGGGCCACCGCCACTTATTTTGCCAACCACGGCTGGAAGGTAGCCGCCACCATGCGTACGCCTGAAAAGGAAAGCGAACTGCAAACCCACGAAAACATTGAGGTTTTTCGCCTTGACGTTACCGATCAGCACAGCATAGATGCGGCTATAGCAAGCACCATCGAAGCCTTTGGGAAAATTGATGTGGTGCTCAACAATGCCGGATATGGCACCGCAGGACCATTTGAGGCCGCTACCAAAGATCAGGTAAAACGACAATTCGATACCAACCTATTCGGTTTGTTTGATGTGACCCGTGCTGCCCTTCCCCACTTTAGGGAACGGAAAAGTGGCTTGTTCATCAATATTTCCTCCATTGGTGGCTTGGTTACCCTGCCTACGTTTTCGCTTTACCACAGTACCAAGTGGGCAGTAGAGGGCTTTTCGGAAAGCCTGGCCTATGAATTGCGCCCCCTGGGCATCCACGTGAAATTGGTTGAGCCCGGTGGAGTGAGTACCGATTTTGCAGGTCGCTCATTGGATTTCCTTCAAAAAGAAGGGCTGACAGATTACGATCCCACCATTCAAAAAATCACAGCGCTCTTCAGCGACCCGGAAAGAAGTCTCTCGTATTCCTCCGGGGAGCAGATTGCCGAGGTCATTTTTGAAGCTGCCACTGACGGCAAAACGCAATTGCGTTACCTGGCCGGTGACGATGCCAAAGAGTTTTGGGCGGGACGCCAACAGTTGGGTGACGATGCTTTCCACGGTATGATTACCGAACGCTTCCTTGGTGAGGGCTAAAGGCGTTCAAAAAATAAGGTGGAGAAAGCCGGAAATTCCTTCAATGGGTTTCCGGTTTTCTATTTTTTAAAAGAAATGACTATCCAAAAGGTATTTTCACCCGCCAACCTCTTTGCTAAACAATTTAGCTTCAGGTAAACCTTTTAAGATATTGATAAAGTGATTTTTATAAACTTGGATTAGCATCAGCATGACTCACGATACAACTCTACATAAGCCCGAATTTTAGAGGTTGCCTCAGGCTTAAAGTCCTCCTCCAAATCCTCGTTTGCGAACACCTCGCTACAGGTTAACCAGATACCGCACCAATCCTTTTGGTCGAGCAATACCTGCGACAACACCAGCGCCAACACCGTATGTACAGCCCTACTCTTGGGCGCCTTGTCGCGGGCCATTTCAAGAATGGGAATTGCCTGCGAAGGATTGAAATAATCGTCCATGGCCATGAGGTAGCCCAAACACAACAACTCACTGGCGGTCAACCCATCGAGGTAGAGGCGCCCTTCTTGCAATCCATATTTCTGGCGCAACCGGGTCACAAAAGGAGTGGTATTCGCTTTTCCTTCGGTAGACCAGCCCAAAGCATTGATCAAGGCCACCTTGCTCCCATTCCCCATTTCGGGATTCATCAAAAAGTCGATCAACTCCTCGTTGATCAATCCCAACTCCCGGGCTTTTTGAATTTCAGGAAACCCTGCATATTCCTCGTAAAACACGGTGGAGGTCAATGGTGAGTCGGCCAACAAATGACTCCACGACAGGAGGATGCAAAGCACCGCCATCGCCAAGGGTTTCTTCCACAACTTGAAATTGATTCTCATTCTGAGCTAAAGGTAGCAGGAAAGCAGGAAAACAAGGGCCTGAATGCACTATAATTAGTAATATTGAGCTCTTTGTTGGACCCCATGATCACCACCCTTTTTCGATTCCAGAAAGTACTCATCGGGTTGTTTTTCCTGCTTTTAGTGTTATGCGGCTGGCGCATCCTCCACCTGGAGTTCGAACATGTGCACCACGACTTTATTCCATCCGGCAATACCGAATTTGAATTCTTAGAGCAGTTCACCACTGAAATTGAAGAAGACGACATCGGCCTTTTTGTGGCCATTGATCATCAAAAAAGCATTTTCGACACGGCCTTCCTGCACAAGTTTGATGCCTTCACCCAGGCTTGCTCCCAAATTCCACACCTGGCTTCCACCAACAGCATCACCACCTTAACCGATTTCGTAAAAGGGCCATTTGGATTCATTGAAACGCCATTTATCCACCCCAATGATCCAGGAAAATTCTCCAAAGACAGTTTGCGACTTTCACGCGATAGTCGGGTCTTAGGTTCCTTTGTTTCCGATGATTTTCAGGCCTTGACGGTGATTATGAAAACCGTACCCGGGGCTACCCAACCCCAGGCCGATGAAGTGGTGGCGGCCTTGGACAGCATCCTACAAGTGTTTGACTTTCCCAAAGTGCACATTGCTGGGAAAGTCAACATGCAGTCCACTTTTGTGCGTATCGCCAAACAAGAGGTGATATTTTATCTAGTGTTGTTTTCCGCTCTCATCATGTTGATGCTGGGTATATTCTACCGCACGGTTTGGGGCGTCATTATTCCATTGATAGCCGTCAACGGTGGATTTCTGTTCTTTTTGGGCTACCTACAGGTTACAGGACAGAAATTGGACATCATGTCCACCATGTTTCCAACCCTGATGCTGATCTTCGGCATGGCCGACATCATTCACCTGCAAACCAAGTTTATTGACTTGATGGAGGAGGGCCTCGACCGTTTTGCCGCCATGCGCATTGCGTTGCAAGAAATCGGTCTTGCCCTGTTTTTAACCTCGCTCACCACCGCTATTGGCTTCGCCACCTTGCTCACCTCTCAGATTCGAGCCATCAAATTTTTTGGGCTCAATGCCGCCATGGGCGTACTCATCGCCTATTTATGTGTGGTTTTGTTTGCCTCCATGGGGCTCATGCTGTTCAACAAAAAGCAAATGAGCCGGGTGCGCGCCCAATACCAGTTTTGGGAACGCTTGTTGGAAAGGGTTTACTATACCAACCAACGAAAACAATGGCACATTCTCGCCATCGCGTTGGCAACGCTTGGAGTGGCACTCTTCGGCATTTCACGCATTTCCACCAACTCCTTCCTTGCGGGAGACTTTCCCCGAAAAAGTGAACTCCGAAGCGACTATTACTTCTTTGAACAAAAATTCAACGGGAGCCGTTCTTTGGAGATCGCCGTAATGCCCAAACAGGACCTGAGAGCAACCGACCCCATCATCTTAGGGCAAATTGACCAATTGGAGCGCTACCTGATCGACTCTATTGGTCTACGCGCCACCTACTCTCCCACCACCCTTTACAAAAGCTTAAATAAGGCTTATTCGAATGGCAAGCTGAGCGCCTATACCCTGCCTAAAAACCCGGAAACGCTGGAACGCTACCGGAAACAAATCGACAAAATTCGCAACTTCCAGGAGCAACGCGTGATGAACGATTCGGGTACCATGGCGCGAATCACTGGCCAAATTCCTGACCTGGGATCCAATGGCATTGCCGCGCAAAACGCCCAAATTCAGCAATGGATGGAGAGCAACCTCAATTTGGAGTTGGTAGACTACCGATTTACTGGCATCAGCCTGTTGATTGACCGCAACAACAGCTACACCATTCGGAGTCTTGGCTTTGGCTTGCTGCTGGCTATTTTTATTGTAGGTATTTTGTTTGCTTTCATTTTCAGAGACATCAAAATGGTGCTGGTCAGCTTGGTCCCAAACGTGCTCCCACTTCTTATTTCTGGTGGCGCAATGGGGTTTTTAGGCATTGAATTGAAAGCAGTTACATCAGTTATCTTTACTGTTTCTTTTGGCATTGCAGTAGATGATACCATCCATTTTCTCACCCGGTTTAAGCTGGAACGCAAAAAGGGACTGGACGTGGATACTGCCTTGCGCAACACGTTCCAAATCAGTGGCAAAGCCATTATGCTTACCACCTTTATTTTGCTGCTGGGCTTTTTGAGTCTCATTTTTTCAGATTTCAGCGGTACCTACTACATTGGCTTACTGGTTTCGGTCACATTGGTGAGTGCCATGATTGCTGACTTGTACCTTATTCCTCAATTGATCTATTGGATCAATCCGGGCAGCCGAAAAACCATTGCTGCTCCACATGAAGGTCAATCAGAGGCAGTTCAGTAAATTTGATCTATGCCTGCTTCCTCCGTTGCCGCTGCTTCTCCCATTAAAGTGCAAGGTATGGGCCACAACACCAGTCCTGACTTGCTTGCCGTGGAAGAACCCCTTGAAATTCGTTTGGGCTTTGGTCCTCCTGAAGCGCGCGAACAACGCAGCTTGTCCGTCACAATGCGCACCCCCGGGCACGATCACGAATTGGTTTTAGGCTTTTTACTCACAGAGGGCATCATTCGTTCCAGGCAAGAGTTTACCCATTTGGAATATTGCCAGGATGTGCGCAAACCTGAAGAAGCCGGCAATGTGATTCGTGTTGAACTCGTTCCCGAAGCCCATCCCGATTGGGACAAGTTGGCCCGACATTTCTACACCGGATCAAGTTGTGGCGTTTGCGGCAAATCCAGCATTGAAGCAGTGCACCAACAGGCTTGCGCTCCTCTACCCTTGGCCACTCCCGCAGTTTCGGCGACTTTGATTCACGAATTGCCGAAAAAGCTACGGGCGGCACAAAACGTATTTGAGCACACCGGCGGTTTGCATGCTACCGCCATTTTCAACACAGCAGGAGAGCTTTTGCTGCTGCGTGAAGACATTGGTCGCCACAACGCCCTCGACAAAGCCATTGGAGCCCTACAGAACAACCCGGAACTATCTCCCGGGAACTGCATTGCCTTGGTAAGTGGCCGCGCTGGTTTTGAATTGGTTCAAAAATGCGTGGTAGCGGGTCTACCGATTTTAGCTGCAGTAGGAGCCCCAAGCAGCCTTGCGGTTTCCCTCGCTCAAGAATCGGGACTTAGTTTGCTGGGATTTGTACGGCAGCAGCGTTTCAACATTTACACCGGAAAACAACGCATTAATTTTTCGCCTCATGAAGCTTAGAATCAAAGACGACTCCATTCGAATGCGCCTCACACAATCGGAAATTCAGCAGCTGGATGCTTCCGGAAAGGTAACAGCCCGTATCAATTTCTCATCAATACACCACCTCAACTACAGCTTGATAAAAAACAACACAATCAACTGGATAGAAGCAAATTATAAATCAAATTCAGTCGAAATAAACCTTCCTGCCAATTTGGCACAAACCTGGATTTCAACCGATCAGGTAGGCTTAGAGCACCAACAGGATTTGGGAAACGGAAAGCACTTGCAGATTTTGGTTGAAAAAGATTTTCACTGCCTCATAAAGCGACCCAACGAAGACGAAAGCGATCACTTTCCAAACCCGCTGGCGGCCTCCGGTTCGTGAATCTTTGTTAATTTCTGCCACTCAAGACATCCCAACAATGGCCGAATCCAATCAAAAGGCAATTCAAAACGCACAAACTTCCGAGGAGCTTACCGGAATGAAGGTAGGCGCTCCTTCTACTGTTGCTGCCGGTTTACCTGCCGTGGTGAGCAGCATGAAGCATCTTATTGGAGAAGTGGGTGCGCTGAGGAGCGCTCAAGTCATGTTCAAACTCAACCAGGTTGGTGGCACCGATTGCCCTGGGTGTGCATGGCCCGATCCTGATGATGAGCGAAGCGGCTTAGGCGAATATTGCGAGAATGGTGCAAAGGCCATTGCCGAAGAGGCTACCACCAAAACCATCAATGCAGATTTTTTCCGGCGGCATTCGATTGACGAATTGGCCACCTGGTCTGATTATAAAATTGGAAAAGCAGGTCGCTTGTTGCAGCCCATGGTGTTGCGCCCGGGAAGTCGCCACTACGAACCCATTGCCTGGCAAGATGCTTTCAATTTGGCGGCTAAACACTTCAACGATCTGCATTCGCCGAACGAAGCCATCTTCTATACTTCGGGACGCACGTCTAACGAAGCCGCTTTTCTCTATCAGCTCATGGTGCGAGAGTTTGGCACCAACAACTTGCCCGATTGTAGCAACATGTGCCACGAATCCAGCGGGGTAGCGCTTTCTAAAACCGTTGGGATTGGCAAAGGCTCGGTGAAGCTCGAAGACTTCTATGAGGCCGATCTTATTTTGGTCATTGGCCAAAACCCTGGAACGAACCACCCCAGGATGTTGTCGGCCATGCAAAAGGCCAAGAGAAATGGAGCAAAAATTATTTCAATCAACCCATTGCCCGAATCTGGGCTCATCCGCTTTAAGCATCCGCAACACATCGGTGAGTTTTTTGGTCAGGGTACTCCCCTATCCGACTTGTTTTTGCAGGTGAAGATCAATGGAGACGTTGCCTTGATGAAAGCCATCATGAAACGGCTGTTGGAGATAGAGACCAGCAAAGGAGGCGTATTTGATCACGACTTTATCCAAAAGAAGACCGAAGGTTACGAGGCCTTTCTAAGCGATTTGGAAAAGCAAGATGTGCAACGCTTATCCGAAGAATGCGGTATCTCTTTGGAAGAAATCGAGAAGGCAGTGGCCATGATTGAAAGTTCTCCAAAAATGATCTGCTGCTGGGCCATGGGCCTCACGCAACACAAAAATGGAGTGGCCAACATTCAGGAAGTGGTGAATTTACTGCTGCTGCGTGGAAGCATTGGCAAGCCGGGTGCAGGTACTTGCCCGGTACGCGGCCATAGCAACGTTCAAGGTGATCGTACGATGGGCATTTGGGAAAAACCCAAACCAGCCTTTTTAGATGCTTTAGATAAGGAATTTGGCATTAAAACCCCACGCCACCACGGCTACGATACGGTAGAAGCAATTAAAGCCATGTACGAAGGCAAAGCCCGGGTATTTTTTGGCATGGGCGGTAATTTCCTCTCTGCCACTCCCGATACCAACTATACCGCCGAGGCACTGAGTAATTGTAGCCTCACCGTGCATGTATCTACAAAACTCAACCGCAGCCACCTGGTAACCGGTGAAACAGCCCTTATTTTTCCTTGCCTGGGTCGTACTGAGTTGGACACACAAGCTCAAGGAGATCAATTTGTTACGGTAGAGAACTCTATGGGCGTGGTTCATCAAAGCCTTGGCAACCTGGCTCCCCTGAGCCAGAAACTGAAAAGTGAACCTGCCATCGTTACAGGATTGGCCCAAGCATTGTTTCCCAATAGCGTGATCCCATGGGCAAGCTTTTCGCAGAACTACGACCGGGTGCGCGACCGCATCGAAAAAGTTATTCCCGGGTTTGATCGCTACAATGAACGGGTGCGCCAACCCGGCGGCTTTTACCTGCCCAATGGTGCGCGGGACGGCAACTTCACTACCCCTGATGGCAAAGCTCATTTTACGGTAAACGAGGTGCCACACCACACCTTGGCAGCAAACGAATACCTGATGATGACCGTGCGGAGCCACGATCAGTTCAACACCACCATTTATGGCCTTGATGACCGCTACCGTGGAGTGAGCAGCGAACGCCGGGTGATTTTCATGAACCGCGATGATATTCACGAGCGCGGATGGCATGGAGGAGATATCGTGGACATCGTGAGCCATTTTGAAGGAGAAGAACGCAGGGCTAACCGGTTTCTGCTGGTTCCTTTTAGTATTCCTCGCCAATGTTTGGCTTCTTATTTCCCGGAAACCAACGTGCTGGTGCCCATCAACAGCTTTGCCGACAAAAGCCAAACCCCCACCTCTAAGCTCATTCGGGTAACCCTGGAAAAGCAAGACTAACGGCAACTGCCAAAAGCTACTGCGGCATGCGCCTGGCACAGGTGTAGGCTCATCGTACACACTTATACATGCTACGCACACACTTATCAAATGGTGCTTGCCCAGTTCGCAAGCTCCGGGTAGTTTGCACGTATGCTGATTGATCTGATTAGAAACCGCTATTCCCAAAAGCCTTAACGCCCGATAAAACAGCTGCCCCCATAAAAAGCCGTGCCCCGAAATTTTCTTTCCGGGTGCGGCTTTGCTTTATCCGCATTTAGAAGATTTTCCTCGCTTTCCAACAACCTATCGGTTACCTGCACACACTTATGGCGTTGGGCAACACACTTGCCAATTCAATCCCCACACTTATCAAAGGCGGCTTCATTAAGCCTGATTCGCCGGGTAACTTCATCCTTGCAAGGCCCTGCAACTCTTTTTCTTATTCACCCTTTAACCATCAACTAAAATGAAAAAATCCACCCGTAATATTTCGTTTCCTGCTAAAGCATGGCTGGCGGGAGCTGCCTGTATGTGTGGCACTTTGCTTTCCACTCCGCTGGAAGCTCAAACCTTTCAGACCTACTACGGTACGGAGGAAAATGACCAATGCCACGACATTGCCATTGCTGCCGACAGTGGCTACGTAATGGTGGGGCAAACCACCAATCCTGGATTTGACGAAGATGCTTTAGTGATCAAAACCGACATCGATGGCAACCTGCAATGGGACATTCATTTCGGTGGCACTGGCGACCAGATCGCGCGATCGGTAAAAACCCTAAATACCGGAGAGTACATCGTTTTTGGAGAAACAGAAAATGGCTCTCGCGGTGGTTTCGACTGGTTTTTGAGTTTGGTAGATCCGAGTGGTTCTATTATTTGGACACATTCCTACGGCTATACCTATGATGAGTATGCACAGCAAGTATACCAAACCAGCGATGATGGCTTCTTGCTGGTTGGTTCTACTGAAAGCTTTACCACGAGTACTCCGAACGGTACCATCAGTGCTGCCTATGTCGTCAAAACCGATCCTTTGGGCCAGGTACAATGGGCCCGCTGGATTGGTGGCGATGCCAGCGCAGGAGCCGGCATTGATGTGGGCCTGGCCGGCATTGAAGCCTCTAACGGGGAATTTTACATCACCGGCCGTATGAGCTCTTACGGCAATCCGGCTCCGGTTTCCGACGATGTTTTCCTGGCTCGCATCAACCCTACCGGAGGTTTAGTATCCTTACATACCTACGGCCACCCTAACCTGAACAACGATGAAGGGGCCGACATTATGCAAGGCAGCAATGGTAATTTGTTTATTGGTAGTACCATACGGCTCAACCCTACCCCAGATGGTAAGCCGGCAATTATTGAAGTCGACTTACTCGGTAACCTGGTCGCTTCCGATGCTTTTACCGGCAACAACGACCAAACGGGTACCATACACAGCATTCAATTTGGCAATTCCACCGGCTCGGTGATGCTGGGTGGGCGCACTACCGATTACGGAAATGGCAATTACGAGTATTTTTTAGTCGAGGCTGACGCTTCCAAAACCACGGTGCTCCTCAACAAATCTTATGGCAATACGGAAGAAGAGCTGTTTAGCCATATGGAATGGACGCCCAACGGCAACATCGTGCATGCCGGTCACAGCAAAAGCTATCCTAATCCACGTCCCGACTGGGAGGTTTACCTGGTAAAAACCGACGACCAGGGCGACCAGGACGACCAGTGTCCCACCGAAGACGCTTTCGACATGCTTTTCAATTTTACCATGGACACGGCTTTGGTTTGGAGCCCGGGCAGTGGCACGGACGATACGAACCAATTCACGCATCACCTTCCCAACGATGTGTTGATGGCATACGATACTATATGTGGTTTTCCAGCCCCTCCGGCAGATACCGGCATGGGTTACCAGCTCGCCTATAAAAGCAGCCTCAATTTTTTTCCAGAAGACATTTGTTCTACTCCTTCGGGCTACGCCATTACCGGGTATATCAACGCTACTTCTGGCGATGAAGAGGTATTCATCCTGAATGCAGACCCGAATGGCAATACCATTTGGAGCCGTAGCTACGGTAAAAATTATCCTGGAGGCGCTCCGTGTACAGACGATCACGGCCGCTCAAATTTGCCAACCACCGACAATGGATTTGTGGTATTTGGAGAATCGCAATCCTCATTGGGAACCAACATCGATTGGTTTTTGATGAAGGTAGACCCTATGGGCCACCCACAATGGACGCAGCGTTATTTAGGTGGCGCTAATGCCAATGAAGTGGCACGCAAAGTGGTGCCAATTGCCAACGGTTATTTGCTCGTAGGCTCATCCCGCTCTTTTACCAGTGGTGAAGGCATTTATGTAATGGCGGTAGACTTCAATGGCAATACCATCTGGTCCTCGGTTATCTCTCCCCGAACCAGTAGTAACATAGATGTGGCTAATGATGCGGTGCAAGATGCCAACGGCGATATTTACATAACGGGGCGAAACAACAGTTATGGAGCGGGCAAGGAAGATATTTTCATTGCTAAATACAGCAGTGGTGGAATACTTCAATGGTTGAAAACCTATGGTTATTCTAAAGCCGATGCTGGTTTGTCGATTGAGATGGTGAACGGTGAATTGGTGGTAGGCGCAGTTTCCCGGCCTTCTGGCACCGACCGCGACCCTACCATTCTCATCACCAACCTGAGTGGTGTGGTGCAGCACCAAAAGTCTTTTCCCGGCGTGCCCGATTTGGCCGATCGTGGGGTAAGCGTTGTGCCGGTAGACGGCGGCACCAACCTTCTCTTTTCAGGTTGGAACACCAGTTTCGGCGGTGGCGACCGGGATGCCTTTCTCTACAAAACCGACATTAACTTGTCCAGCTATTCCTGGGCTTATGTCTATGATTTGTCACACACCGATATAGTGCGCAGCATGATCGTAGATCCAGGTAGCCAGGAACCTCACATTTTGTGTGCCTCTCAAACTCCGAGCAGCGGTGTGAAGTACGATGTGTTGGTGCACTCGCCCGATGCCAACGGCCTTATGAAAGGCAGCTGCGAAGTGCCAGTGAGTCCCGGCTTTTATTCCTGGGCCATGAGTGTATATACCCACACCTTGGGCGATGCCCCTGGCGGAAACAACCTGCAAGATTCGCTTTCGCCGGATACCTTGCTGCTTTCTGAGGACACCCTTTGCGGTATTTCGCCTCGCCTGGCTACCACTGGTGCCCGGGATACTGACGAAAGTGAAGAATTGCTGCAGGATGCAGCTGTATTCCCCAATCCATTTAACCGCCAATTAACCTTCACCTGGCAGCAAAGCCAGGAAGAACTGGTTCGACTCCAAATTGTCAACCTACAAGGGCAAGTATTGTGGAACAAGGAACAACAGTTCGGTGCCGGTGAGCATACCTTGCCAATTGGCTTGGAAGAATTGCCAGAAGGCATCTACCTCTACTCCATCACCTTGGACGGAATAACCCACCGAGGCAAAGTGATGAAGACCAACTAAAACCTTTTGAATTTGGGTAGCTTGCCGATGGCAAGCGAAACGGGCGGGGTACTGAATGGGGCTCGCCCGTTTCTTTTTTACTTCAAAGCGGGCAAAATGGCAGCAGTTTTTTCCTTACATCAAAAACAGACGAATACCCACAACGAGCACTAATACAAACAATAGGGTGAACAAACCATTAATGACCAAGCCAAAATAGCGGGCCAGAAAGGGCTCTTTTTGAACCACCGCTAAATAGCCATTGATGGTTCCCCAAATGGAAAAGGTGAGGTAGCCGGTAAGTGACAGTACACAGATGAAAACGTTGTGCATCATCCATTCAGCGGCATTGAGCACCGATGTCAAGAAAGACCAAAACAAAACGAGGCAAAAAATTGTGAGGGGTATCTTGCGGATACTCCTGTCCGAGTGCGACCCGCGGTAGCGCAGTTTGTTTTTCACCGGTTCTGCCTCAAAATCATCCAGTATTTCGGGTGTGGAACTCATAGGGGTGCTTGGTGCAGCATGGAACGATAATTCAAGTTACCGATTCTTTTCGCAACTGACCGATCGCAATTGAAAGGTCTCAATCGAATGCTATAAACAACAGGTAGAGTCCTAAAAAGAAAAAGACGGGCGCCTGCACAATCAACAACATACTGTTTTCGATAATAAATGGCTCTTTCTTTCGGATGGAGCGCAAGGCCTCTAAAGCCCCATATCCACTTGAAAGTAACACGCCTAAGAGAAAAATGAAGAGCAATTGGGTGCGCAAACTTTCAACTAAAGAAAAAGAGGAATGAATTTCGGCAATTCCAAGCATTCCTGCATACGCCAAAATGCAACCCATCAAGGCTATAAAACTGTTCTTGACCTTGGAATTTTTGTACCGACCGAAAAATTGGTTTTTGCCCATGGCCATGGATTTATAAGGCCCGATTGAATTCTTGAATATTCACCCAAATACCAAAGGTTAAAAAACCGATAAAAATCAAGTTGACCACGAAGGGCAAGTACTTGATGAGAAAAGGTTCTCGTTTCAACAGTGCTCCAACAGATATGAAAAAACCGGTGACCGAGGTAAGCACCCAAAGGAGACCTACAAGCCCTAAAATGCCCAAAAAAGTTTGGTTTTGTTCCGATTCGGTAGAAACCCCAACGATGAACATTCCCACCATGGTTCCAAACAACATCCCGGAAAAGATGAGCAAACGAACAGCTTTACGGGTCAAGGACCTGCGGTAAGGGTTATGCTCCTGAATCAGATGGTCGTCGAGGCTTTCGTGCATCACGTAGTATTTTAAGATTCAAGCGAGGCCCCTGCCTACCAGGTAGGCCAAAATGTAAATGAGTAGACTCAAGACACTCAGCACCAATCCGAGGTATTTACTGCGGAAAGTCTCTTTGGCCGAGATCGCCTGGATGCTGAAAAGCAGTCCTAAAATCACAAAAACGAAACTTGCCAGCATGATCAAAACAGCCACGATCATCCATCCGGATTGAGCAACTTCAAAACCAAAAGCACCGGCAAAAATTCCAAGGATCGCTGAAAAGAGAAATCCAGCATAACTGAGAGCTCCCCACAATACGCCTTTTCTTGCTTTCGATTGGCGATAAGCAGATTTTGTGTGTTCAATAAAAGCTTCGTCTAAGCTATTTTCCATGATATCCAGCTATCAACCATCAAAATAAGCACTTTATCCGAATCCAACTTTAGAGCATATAAAAGGGGCGAACTCCAATTGGAGATCGCCCCGATTCACTTGTTAGTTAGGCGAAGTGAATTATTTGGCGGCTACAAGGTTGAGTTTGTAGCTAATGTCGTCGTTGATTACGTTGTCACCCAAGTTGTCGAAGAAAGAACCTGAACCGTATTTTACACCCCAATCGGTGCGGTTGATGGTAAACATGGCGGAAGCCATAATCTTGGAATCTTCCATGGTTACGTTGGCCGGAATTTTAATCTCTTTGGCCACACCCATAATGGTGAGGTTGCCACTTACATGGTGGGTTACACCTTCTTCACCGGTAACGGCTTCAACTCCGGTGATGGCAAAAGAAGAGGTTGGATGTTCTTCTACGTTGAAGAAATCGGTGCCACTCAAGTGCCCTACCAATTTGGCATTGCCTTGATCTTCGGCGAGATCGGTATTAGCCATGGAGGTCATATCGATTACAAAATCACCAGCAATCAAATTTCCACCTTCAGAGGTTAAAGAACCACTTTTTAGGGCAACAGTGCCCGTGTGTTCGTCACCAGTAATTTTACCACCCGTCCATTCCAAGGAGGAGGCAGCTACATCTACGTTGTATACAACGGATTCTACTTTTTCTTCTACTTTGGCAACTTCACCGGCGTCTTTGGCTTCGGTTGCTTCGGGTTTTTCTGCACCACCACAAGAAGCTAAAATAAGGGCTCCGGCAGCGATCATTGAGTAAGTGGCTTTTTTCATGATGTTGGTTTTTGGCTAATCGTATTTGAAACTGTTAAGCGAGTGCCGCAAATGTAATTTATTACATTAAGTGTTGCGACATATATTATGAAAAATCTTGTAAGAATCTCGTATTCAGTAGGTTTAAATCTGATTTATCGGAAAGCTGTTGCTTATGACCTGGAAAGTGGAATAACAAGCTACCACCAAAATTGTTTTTTCTACCAAGGCAATTCCTAATGAAACTCCCTTCCGCCTACCCGATCTATGGGAGAAAAACCTTTCCATAAAACGACCTGAACCAGAAGAACTTAAGTGTATACTACTCCACCATTTCCGAATGATAGTCGCCAACAGTATTCCACCACAAATTTCATCCGGTTATCTAAGACTATATTTAGGATTACAACATAATGGATACCGATTATTAGAAGCACAATAATGGGCTGTTAGCCATTAAAACATGCTACTTAAATCCACGCTTTGAGAAGCCCAATGTTGAGAGCGATAGATCTGCTAAAGACAAAAAACAAAAAAGGGGTAGTCAAAATCTTCAGGCAGAGCGCGTCTGATTGCGGTTTCTGCGGCAGCGTTCGCTGCAATATTTTACATCTTCCCAGCAATCGCGCCATTTTTTGCGCCAATTGAAAGGCCTGTCGCAAACCACGCAAATTTTACTCGGCAAATGGGTCTTTTTCATTCAGTACTACAACAGTTGTGGCGGCAAACGGTTTACAAAATTCCAGTTGGTGTTTCCTGGGTTATTTATTGGTGTTTCGGATTAACGCCACCCTTCCTTTTTAAACACTTGAATGCCTCCTGGCGGTAATGCATGTGACGCCTGCCTTCTGCGGACGTAAGAGAAAACCCTAAATTGCTCCTTCAAATCCAATAGCAAAGCTTTCCAAGCCAAGATTTGAGTCCATGCATCAATATGCCACATCCTTCATGTGCTACACCCTACGGTTAGTTGCCCATTGTTTGTTGCCGGTGCTTTTGTTGGGTATTTGGGCATCGCCATCGATGGGCCAAATGGAATACCGGGCTCAGCTTACTGCTAAAAAAGTAGGCACTTGGAAAAATGCTTCGGCCAATGCCTTGCCCTTGCCCATGCCTTTCGCAAAAGCCAGGTGGTTAGAAAAAGTGGACCAAGATTCCATCGCCGACCTCCTTCTTTTAAAGGTAGAACTGGTCTATACTCGTTATCAGGAATCCGATGCTTTTTCGCAATCACAGCTCAACCGGCAACGTCTGCGAGCTTTCCAGAAGACCTTGCCCACCCAATGGGCCAATCCTTTGGTAGAATGGGCCATGGTAGAACAAACCGGGGCTACCGACAAAGCCACTGCCCAAGGGCTGTTTCACGGGTTTGTATTGCATTTTCGGGCGCCTCACAGTGCAGCTTCTACCACCAGTGAATTGGCATTTTTAAGGGCTTTTCGAGACGATTTACTGAAGTATTCTTCGGAAACGCCTCCCGATCTTTCGGTGGTTGGTGGTACCCGCATGTACAACGACACCAACATTTCGGGTATCAAGCAACGCTGGGACGACCGCGTAGGCTACGTATACGACACGGTGTATACGGTACGCAAAATGGCCTACAAACCCCAGGTCAAGCGAACGGCTGCGGACTCTGGACTGTACGTAGCCTTGAGTGAAGCAGTGACTTGGAAAAACAATGCCGTGGTTTGTGATGTCACCGGAAGTATGTCCCGATACACCGCTCAAATGTTGGAATGGGTGCGGTATACCGGCAAACAAGCCAAAGTGGATTACTACTTGTTTTTTAATGATGGCAACAACAAGCCAACGGTTCGAAAAAAGTTGGGCAGCACTGGTGGACTTTATGGCACCAAAGTTACCGACTTCAACACCATCTTCGAAACCATAGCCAAAGCGATGAAGCGCGGCAACGGTGGCGATGGGCCAGAAAACGACATGGAAGCCCTGCTCGAAGCCCAAACTGTTTGTACCTCCTGCCAACATTTGATTCTTATTGCCGACAACGATGCACCAGTGCGCGACCTCGAACTCTTACCACAACTGCGGCTTCCAGTACACGTGTTTGCTTGTGGCAATCGTAAAGGCATCAATCCGGAATACCTGGATATCGTGCGCAAAACCGGAGGTTCACTTCATGCTGGCAATGAAATCATTGAAAACCTGCACGAGCTTACTAATGGCGATGAAATCAAGGTGGGCGATTGGCGCTTTCAAGTTGTAGCTGGCCACTTTCAACGCCAGTATTAAGTTGGCGGTTTCTGGTGGATGTGCTAACTTCCCCTTCCTTTGAAAAATTGGTCTCCAGCTAATGCACAAACACCTTTTGTCCTTCCTCATTTTTCTGGCCAGTGTTCCGATTGTGGCCCAGGTACCCGATACCAGTGACTTGAAGCTGGTAGGCTTTGAGCAGTTGATGGAGTATTCAAAATTCAGCTATCAGTTACAGTTTCAACACCGCAATCGCAAAAAGCGGCACACCGTTCGAGAAAATGCCATTGTGAGGATTCAGTTTCGGGATGGCTCTGAACTCCCCGTCGGACGCTTGAAACTGGTGAGCCCTAAAGGTATTTACGTAGCCACTTACGGCATCTTGAATCAAAAAGAGCAGCGCTGGGAAGACTACCCAGATTTGGTGTATACCTCTGTTGGCACCGATTCAATAGCTTACTTTCCGCTGGCAGCCATCAAAACTTTGTATTATCGCAATGCTTGGGAAAGGCAGAGCGATTGGTCCAAAGGCATTTACATTGGAGGCTTTTTTGTTGGCCTGGTGCCTTCCAGTACCGAAGCTTTAATCAATGGCGAGTTGCGTAATAGCACCTGGGGCCTGGTTGGTGCCGGGTTGGTGATGGCTACCGTGGGTTATCTCTGGAACCGAAAAATGGGACATTTGCGCGACCATTCCGAAAGTGAATGGAAGCTCAGCATTGCCCTTCGCTAACTTTTACATCAATTCATAACGATGAAGTCCGGCCTTAAAATTGGAATGGTGCAGGACAAGCCTGCCTTGCTGCACTTGGAAAAGAGCCTTGAACACCTCCAAACGCGTGTTCAAGAAGCTGCCGCTGAAAAAGTAGACCTGTTGGTTTTTGGCGAGACGTTTTTAACCGGCTATCCGGCATGGCTTGATCATGGCCGTGAAGTTGCCCACTGGAGCCACCCTGCCGTTAAACGCATGTACAGCCAAATGATGCAACAGGGCATCACCGTTCCCGGACCAGAAACCGAACTCATTGCCCAGCTGGCAGCTCAACACCAAATGGTTATTGCTATTGGCATTCATGAGCGCGTGACCAAAGGCCCTGGTAATGGCACCTTGTTTAACGGTTTGCTGCTATTTGATGCCGATGGTTCACTGCTTTTGCACCATCGAAAGTTGGTACCCACCTACACCGAACGATTGGTACACGGCCCTGGTGATGGTTTTGGTTTGCAGGCCGTAGATACCGCCATTGGCCGCATTGGTGGCTTGATATGTTGGGAACATTGGATGCCACTTTCGCGCCAGGCCCTGCACGATTCTGGCGAAGACATTCATTTAGCGCTTTGGCCTTCGGTGCACGAAATGCATCAAATTGCCAGTCGGCACTATGCCTTCGAGGGCCGGTGTTTTGTGGTAGCTGTGGGGCAATTGTTGCAAGCAAAGGAACTGCCGGGCGACCTCTCTTATACTGAACCACCTGAGCTTTTACCCGAAAGCTGGGTAATGAACGGCCAAAGCTGTGTGATTGGCCCTGATGGGCAATTCATTCGTCAACCTGAGTTGCATACCGCAGGCATTTTAACCTGTACGTTGCCCGGAGAGGAAGCGCTTTTTGCCGAGCGCATGACCCTCGATGTCAGTGGCCATTACCAACGCCGGGATGTATTTCATTTTTCTGTCAATCGAAAACGCCTCACCGATGACGGGGAAGTTACCCCTTGAGTTTTACCAGCGCGCAGATGTGGTGCAAGTAGCCCGTGATTTGCTCGGCAAAGCACTGGTCACCTGCATTGATGGAGTAGTTACCTCAGGCATCATTACCGAAACGGAGGCCTATGCAGGAGTTGACGACCGTGCCAGCCATGCCTTTGGAGCACGCCGAACCCAACGCACCGAGGTGATGTACCTACCAGGAGGCTTTGCTTATGTATACCTTATATATGGCCTCCACCACCTGTTCAATGTTGTGACCAATGTAGAGGACATACCACATGCTGTTTTGGTGAGGGCCATACGACCGGAGCATGGCATAGACACGATGTTGCAACGAAGAAAACTGCCCCAACTAAATGCCCGGTTTTCGGGTGGTCCAGGCACTTTGTCTCAGGCTTTAGGCATTACGACAGTCCTTACCGGAACGTCCTTGTTAGAGGATGTTGTTTGGCTGGAAGAGCGACCGGATCACGGCCAGGAAATTACCGTTGGGCCGCGTATTGGTATCGATTACGCCGGAGAAGATGCGTTGCTTCCCTACCGCTTTCGTATTCAATAAATGGGTGGCAAACTTAGTTGCGGACGTAAATCCAAATGCCATCGGGTTTGCCCCAGGCATACGATAGCTTCTTGCCCACATAAGAGCCTTTATGGCCTTTCATAAAAAAGCTGGCCGAGTTGGGGCATTTCAAGCCACCCCAGCTTCCCGAGCCTTCTTGTTCACCTGCCATAATAATGGCCACGTTGCCTATGCCCTCCTGATCGCTCACCGCAATGGCGGCTTTGCCATCGTTGGCGTATTGTTGCGCCTGGTCCAGTGCCGACTGATCGTTGGCCGGACCCAATTTTTCCCAACTGCCGGATGCCTCTACAGTAGCCATGATATTTTCGATGGCTACATAACCGCCATCGGCCTTTTTATCTGCAAAATCCGCAATTCCGAAATACCCGTTGATAGCCTTACCGGTGTATTCTTTGCAATCGAATTTTTCGGTGGAGTAATTCTTGCACTCCATGAATTCTTCATACACATCGTTGATGTCCATCTTCACGGCATTGGATTCACTGCCGCAGGAAGCGAGGCACAGGGCCATTGAAACAATAAAGGCTAAAGCAGGTATTGGGGGTCGCATAATGGTTTTGTTGATTGGGAACAAACATAGAAAACACGACTCAAATGTCCATTCACCATCGCATTGAGTTTGCCTTTGAAGCAAGCATTGTGCAGTTTTGCGAAAAGCAAGTAACGGATGAGCGCAACCGATCCCCAAGCATTAAGAATAGTTTTTTTAGGCACTCCTGAGTTTGCAGTAGCCAGCCTGAGGGCTTTAATAGAGGCCAACTTGCAGGTAGTGGCGGTAGTGACTGCTCCCGACAAACCTGCGGGTCGTAAAAAGGCGCTAAAAGTCTCGGCCGTGAAACAGTTTGCTCGGGAAAATGATTTACCGGTTTTACAACCCACCAACCTAAAAGCTCCGGAATTTGCAGCGGAACTGGCTGCCTACAAAGCCGACCTACAAATCGTAGTGGCTTTCCGCATGATGCCCGAAGTGATTTGGAATCAACCGCCCATGGGCACCTTTAATCTTCACGCTTCGCTGCTGCCTCAATACCGGGGAGCTGCTCCTATCAACCGTGCGGTGATGAATGGCGAGGCCGAAACCGGTGTTTCTACCTTTCAACTACAACACGCTATTGACACCGGAGAAGTGTTGCTACAGAAAAAAATAGACATTGGACCCAATGAAAACGCCGGTTTGGTGCACGATCGGTTGATGGACATTGGCGCACAACTGGTGGTAGCAACCGTGGTGGGCCTGGCAAGCGGCAATTTGCGAGGTACACCCCAATCGGCAATAGCAACTATGAGCAGTTTAAAAGAGGCTCCTAAAATTTTCAGGGAAGATTGCCGCATTCAATGGCATCAACCAGCAAAAGTCATTCACAACCATGTGCGCGGCCTGAGCCCCTACCCCGCTGCCTGGACCCACCTTATTAGTCCTAATGGCGAAAAACTCTTATGTAAGGTTGGGGAAACTGCCTTAACCACCGAGGTTGCTACTCAAGCTCCTGGATCGATCCTGACGGATGGCAAGACTTATATAAAGGTAGCTACTGAGGAAGGCTTGGTAGCATTGCAACAAATTCAACCGGCTGGCAGGCGCAGTTTAGACATCAAAGCCTTTCTCAACGGCTACGCTCTCTCCTCACAGTGGCGATTCGAATAACACATTTTACGCATGCGATACCTGATACTTACTTTTACTTTGTGCTTCTCTCTTTCTGCTTGGGCGCAAACAGTAACTCCAATGGGCAATATTCAGCCCGAAGGGGATTATGAAAACGTTTCGGTTAAAAAGCTCACTTCCGATGCCCGTTCTACTTCCTTTGTGATCTGGGTAAAACAGGGTGTGAAAGCGCACTATCACGAAGAACACAGTGAAACGATTTACGTGATCGAAGGCACGGCCGAAATGACTATGGGAGACCAAACCTTTACCATAAAGGCAGGAGATTACATTCACATCCCCAAAGGCACGGTACAATCCGTGAAAGTAACTTCCCCTACTCCGATCAAAGTTTTGTCAGTTCAGGCTCCGGAATTCTTAGGGAAAGACCGAATTTTCGTAAATCAATAGGGTAAAAAACGCCGTAAATCCTTTATTTAAGCCGGTTTTGGTTTCAGTTATTAACAAAAAACCGCTTTTATCAACAAAAAAGGGGATTTGGGTCAGCAATCCTTGGCTCACAGGTGAATTCGGCTAAATTTGTCCGCGTCCTGAGGGACTTCTTTATGATTGTTTAACCTAAATTTCATTTTAAGATGAACAAAGCCGAGCTCATCGAAGCCATCGCTACTAAAGCTGAATTGTCGAAGGCTGATGCGAAAAAAGCCGTAGAAGCTTTTGTAGAAACTACCACTGGTGCACTGAAATCCGGTGACCGTGTTGCCCTGGTTGGTTTCGGTTCTTTCTCCACTTCTCAACGTGCTGCCCGTACCGGCCGTAATCCACAAACTGGTGCCAGCATCGAAATCAGTGCTCGCAACGTTGTAAAATTCAAGCCTGGTGCTGAACTGAACCAAGCCGTTCAATAGGCATTGCTTGTATTGAAGATATTGAAAGGGCTGTTCCATACCGAACAGCCCTTTTTGTTTTCCCACTTTTTGGGTCTTAAACCTTATAAGTCTTTTATTTCTTTTCGCTCACTTTACCTGACCTTATTGCTACCACCATGTCGAGCCCAACTGACCAGCAGCAAGTCGCCCTCTTAGCGCATTTGTTGAGCTACGTTTCGGAAAACCGGAGGGCGCGTTTTGACGCCATTATTCCCCACCGCACCCGACACCTTACCGTGGTATTGGAAAACATTTACCAGCCTCACAACGCCAGTGCAGTCATTCGAACGGCCGATTGTTTGGGCATTCAGGATGTACACGTAGTGGAAAACAGCAATGAATACACGCTTAATCCCGGTGTATCGTTGGGCGCTTCCAATTGGGTCGATCTGCACCGTTATAACGAAGGTGAGGACAATACCAGAACCTGCCTAACAGAACTCAAAAACCAAGGCTATCGCATTTTGGCTACTTCACCCCACAAAAACAGTGTGGCGCCTGAAGACCTGGACCTGGACACTAAAACCGCCTTGGTGTTTGGAAAAGAGAAAGAAGGACTTTCCGATTTGGCCTTTGACTTAGCAGACGGATATTTAGCTATACCCATGTATGGTTTTACGGAGAGCTACAACATTTCTGTTTCAGCGGCCATTTGCCTCTACACACTGGTGCAGCGTTTGCACCGCTCGGAGGTACATTGGGAGTTAACGCCACAGGAGCAAACCGAAATAATGTTGAATTGGGCGAGGGGTTCAGTACGCCTTTCCGCTGAAATTGAAGCGGCTTTCTGGGAAGCCAACTCCAATTAAACCGCTACTGGAATACGTGGTTTTCTGGCCTCTACACGTGGAAAACGCATGTGAAGGCTGGTTCCTACCCCGGCGGTGCTCTCCAGTTTTACACTGCCATTGAGTTTCTTCACCGCCTCCTGCACCATAAACAATCCCATCCCGGTACCTCCAGAACGATTATTGCCCCTGAAGAACAGTTCGAAAACATGATCAATCATGTCGGGAGCAATGCCTACTCCATTGTCTTTGGCAATCACCACCAGTGATTCATCATCATCAAAAACCCTGAATTCAAAGTGACTGGCTCCGACTTGTTTCTGGTACTGGATCGCATTGGTCACAATGGCCTTGAAAATCGTGCACAAAAGCTCTTGATCGGAGTAAAACTCGGTGCTACAATCGATCTCAGTATGCAAGTTGATGGTTTCAAAACCAGGTACCGTTTGGCAAAAGGCAAAAATCTCTTCGGTGATTTTTTGAAAATCAACCGCTTCAATACTGGGTTGATCTTGCCGAATGCGTGCAATGTCTATGAGGCTCAATAAAATGGTATCCAATTGAGAAGCAGCATTGCATACCAATCCAAAGTACTCTTTGGCCTTGGGGTCGTTTACTTCTAACTGGGCCACATTGATCAGCCCTTGAATGGAGGAAACCGGCCCCTTGAGGTCGTGGGAAGTGCGGTATAGAAAGTGGTTAAGCTCCTGATTGATTTCGCGTAACTGCCGCTCTTTGGCCTTCCGCTCGTCTACCTCATCGCGCAGGTGATTGTTGCTTTCGGCCAATTCGAGGGTACGCTCCTGCACCTTACGCTCCAAACGTTCATTGTGGTTTTTCAACTTATTTTCCGCACGGTTGAGCGACCTCAGCATTTGCTGCATAGAATCGAGCAGTTCTCCTGACTCGTCATCGGTAAACTTTCGAATGTTTACCGATCGGTCGCCCTCTGCAATTCTTCGGGCTACGCCTACCGCGTGTTTTAAGGAACGTACAATGCGGCCAGAAGTATACCAACTCACCCAAACACCAACAAAAAGAGAGAAACCGAAAATTCCAACCAACCAAATCAGAATTCTATCTTGTCGCGCTTCTGCCGCTTCCAAGGTGTTTTGTCCAAAACTGGATTGTTGTTCCACCAACTCGTCGATGCCTTTTTTCATGCGTTCCTCATCGGCCCACACGATTTCTGCCCGCTCTTTGGCAGAGGGCACATCTCCAAGTTGGATGTAGTCAAAAACTGCCTGAGTATGCGGCATGCATACTTCATGCTCTTCGTGCATGGCCACCAACTCATCGCGCAACATTTTAAAGTTGCTCAAAAACTCTTTGGGCAATGCATCGGATTGGCAAAGACTGTCCAACCGTTTCAGGCTGGCAAATACTTTGGTATCAAATTCTCCGCAGGTCGCCCTAAACTCCTTTACTGATGCATTAAACTCTTCCAACCCTTCCATAGCTTGCACCTCTCGTTCCCCTACTCCTACAGTGGTGGAAAATTTCAAATTGTGGTCGTGGTGATAACGGTTGATGTCGATAATACTGCGACATACCGTCATACTCTCTTCCACCAGCAATCGAGATTCGTTTTGCTGTTGACGAAGGCTGTACATGGCTACACAGCCTGCCAAAATATTGACCAATACGATACTGCCGGTGAGGCCTGTGATCTTGGTACTTATTTTCACGATTTCGAGATATGGATAATGCTATTATTTAGCAATGTGCATATTACGCGATTAAACCACGTTTTAGTGTCAGCCCATTGACAAAAAGTTTTTCTTTGGGCTTTCCGCACGCGGATTGGTGAAACCTTTTTGATGTAATGTCGTTTAAAGCGCCCTTTTCTTGTGTTTAAGGCTGCACTTTTCAGTTGAAGGCCGTTTCTGTAACAATGGAGATCACGGTATCCTTACATACCCATATTCTTTTAAAATTTTTGAAGCTGATCGATACAGGCAGACCTTATATAAAAGCACACTTACTGACACGCATTTCATCTCTTGGTTTAGTGCCCCTGGCAAACATCGGAACCGACTCTTCCAGCCACCTTTTCACTGTAAAAAAACCACAGGTAGCGGCACCACGAAATCCATCGACTTATCTTTTTAAAAGGTTCAGCGTTAATTTTATTGACCTCAACCTGCCCTTATTCGTCATCAAAGCACATTTACACCGATAGTGCCATCCAATTTCGCGGGTTAATTGGGAATTCAACTTTCTTTGTGCAACCCTCCGGCAACGGGGCTGTCTTTACTCACAAACACTGGATAAGATTTGGCAGTCGAAACGATCAGCATTCACCGTGAGATCGTAGAAAGATGTAAGCGTGGCGACCGGCTGGCGCAATATCAACTTTACGAGTTGTATTCCAAGGCCATGCTCAACACTTGCTATCGGATGATGAACAGCCGCGAGGAAGCGGAAGACATGCTTCAGGAGGCTTTTGTTTCTGCTTTTCGCCGATTGGATTCGTTTCGCTTTGAATCCACCTTCGGAGCATGGCTAAAGCGCATTGTCATCAACCACTGCATCAACGAGTTGAAACGGAGGAAGCTGGAATTGGAGTTGGTGGAGGATTTGCATCGCTTCGAAACTCCCTCGGAAACATCAGAATCCAGTGAAGGCAAATGGACGGTGGATATGATTCGCCAAGCAGTGATGCAACTGCCCAATGGATATCGGGTAGTGTTCAGTTTGTATGCCCTCGAAGGGTACGATCACCAAGAGATTGCACAAATACTGAACGTGACCGAATCTACCTCCAAATCGCAGTATTTGCGTGCCAAAAGAAAACTGAAAGAACTAATTAATCGCTAATAAAATGTCTCAACAAAACCAACCGGATGAACTGGAATCGTTTATCCAAGCCAACCGAGAGGCGTTTGATCACTTAGAACCGTCACCCGACCTTTGGAAAACAGTGGTGGACGAAAGCTCGGTCAGCGAAGCAGCTCCTTCGGCTACTCCCTGGACCACCTACCTCTGGCGGGCGGCAACCGTTGCTGCGCTAATCGTTGGTACGCTGGCCATTTGGCGTTCAAGTCCTACAGAGACGGACCAACTGGCCCAGGCCGATTCGCTTCCTGCCCTGATTGAATTGATGACCAGTAGTATTCCAGACAGTGCGCTACCCGAAGAATTACTGGAAGCTGAAGCCTTCTATACTAGCCAATTGCAAGCCATGAAGGTGGAACTGGCGCTCTATTCCAAAACCTATCCAGATTTGCAAGAAGAGGCGACCTTTGACCTTGCCGAACTTGACAGTGCCTATGCCGATTTGAAGCAAGACCTGAAAGACGACCTGGCCAATGAGGAAGTAGTTAGCGCCCTTATTCAGAATTATCGTCTCAAACTCCAAGTGTTGGAAACCATTCTGGAGCAGATCAAAAAAATTGAAAACAGTCCGCAAAAAGATGAAGACAATAACCTTTCCTACATGTAAGGCCTTGGTGCTCCTCCTGGCCTCTTGGTGTTTGTTAGCTTCGGCCCAAGCACAAATGTTGGAGGAGAGCCGAAGTTTTACCCGCACTTACCGCGTAGACCGTAATGTTACGGTGGACGTGAGCAACAAATACGGTAAAATCCATTTCATTAATTGGAATAAAGATTCGGTGAAGGTAGAAGTGGATGTGACGATCAGTGCCCGACACCTCGAAAAGTTGGAACGGCTCAAGGGAAGCATCGATTTTGATTTTACCCAATCGACCAGCTATGTGACCCTGCATACCCTCATCAAAGACACCAAAAACCCTTTTATTTCAGATTTGGAGAGCATTTTCTCTCAGGGCACATCGGTTGAGATCAACTATCGAATTTACTTACCGGGCATGGCCAACTTACAAGTTGAAAATAAGTATGGCGATGTTTTTTGCGATAAGGTTTCGGGAGATGCCTACATCAACCTCGCTCATGGCGACCTAAGGGCCTCTGATTTTGACGGTCGGGATACCCGACTACAGATTCGTTTTGGAAACGCAAGGATCAATCACCTGCGCAACGGTCGACTGGACCTGCAATATGTTGAGAACTTCAACCTTAAAAAAGCTGGTGAGTTGAACATTACCAGCAAATCAAGCAATGTGTATATTGATCAGGCCGACGAATTGCGTTTGAATTCGAAACGCGATGAATACCACTTGCAAAAGGTAGAAAAGATCAAGGGTGATTGTGGTGCCTCTAACATCATGATTGAAGAGGTAGAGAAAGAAATTGTTTTGGAAATGAAATACGGCCTCCTGGAAGTAGAGGGGTTTGCCAACAACTTCTTTTACCTGAACCTTGATACCCGATATACCGATCTTAACTTCAGGTTGGGGAATGACTTTTCTTACCAATTGGATTTAACCCACAAAAATGTGTCTCTGGATTACCCGCAAACCTTGGGCAATCTGGATACCAAAACGGCAGCTGACGATCGTACTCAGAATTCAATCGGTGTGATCGGGGTCAACAAATCGACCAGTCGAAAATTTCGGATTACCGCCGAAAGTTGCGATGTGCGATTCATTCACCTTTAAGCGCTGGCAGCAAGCTTTTTTAATCAACTTATCCCACTATCTTTTTTAAAAGCACCATTTATGTTAAAAAAAGCCTTCTTGTCAATTTTGGCACTACCGGGGCTGCTTTGGTTAAGCGGCTGCAGCGTTGGCATCAACCTCGACGATTGCGTTACCGGAGATGGCTCTACCATAACCGAAGCCCGAAACCTCAACGCTTTTTTCGCGGTGAGTTCTTTCGGCGATTTCGACATCATCCTCCGCCACAGCACCAACAACGATTACCGGGTGGAACTTTCAGGAGAAAAGAACATCCTGGACGAGATCGTTACCCTGGTAGAACGCAATACTTTATTGGTCCGTTTTGCTGAGGCCAATTGTTTTCAATTTTCTGAAGACATTACCATCACCATCTTCTATCCTCCGGGAGAGCTGGAGGCCGTTAACCTGGGTGGCAGTGGCAGTATGCGAGGCGACAGCCTCACTGGCGATTTCATCAATCTTTACCTTACCGGCTCTGGCGAGATCGACTTTCCGGTAGTGGCCAACCGCATGAAAACGACGATTTCAGGCAGTGGTAGCATTGACCTCAAGGGCAACGTAAACGCTGGAAATTTCCGAATCGATGGCTCTGGAGAAATCAACGGCCTTAGCATGATTTGCAAGGAAGCCAATGTGGATATTTTTGGCTCCGGAAACGCTTACCTTTTTGTGGAAAACCAATTAAATGCAGAAGTTGGCGGCAGTGGATCGGTATTTTACCTTGGTAACCCTACGGTAGATTCCAATGTGAGTGGGTCAGGAAAAGTGACCCGATATTAATTCAATTCAGACCATTCTTTACAAAGACCTTTTCATATATATCTTTTTGCCATGAACCGATATATCATATACCTCCTAACCTCGCTGCTTCTTCTTACTGGTGGCCCTTTGATGGCCCAGGAAGATGAAGGATGGAAAAGGACCTCTAAAACCCCCGAAGGTGAAAAAGATCCTTACCAAATGAAAACCTTGTTGGGCAATCGGAAAATTCGCCACGGAGTATACCTCGCTTACCACATGATGGGCACCCGGTTTGACAGTGAAGATGGCTTGTTGATCGGCGGCCGCGTAGCTTGGATCATTAACCACCGGTTGGCTATTGGTGGCGCTGGCTATGGTTTGGCCAATAACCTCAACCTGCAAAGCCAGGAGTTCAACGCCCGCCTCTACGATTTCAATTTTGGATACGGCGGCCTGCTGGTGGAACCTATTGTGGGTTCCAGCAAACCGATTCATGTGTCTTTTCCTACTCTGCTGGGAGCAGGTGGAGCTAATTTTGAAAACAGTCTGCTTTTCTATGATCGGGATGCCGAATCCTGGACAGATCTCAGTCGGGAAAGCGATAGCTTTTTTGTGTTGGAACCTGGAGTGGAACTCGAATTGAATCTTTTGCGCTACTTCCGACTTAGTACCGGTATTTCCTACCGCTACCTCATGGGCTTAGATCTCGGTGATGTAGACGACGATAAATTGGATGGCTTGTCTATTGGACTTGCGCTAAAATTTGGCTTTTTCTAAGCTAAAAATTTTCTAAAACTTATTCTACTGGTTGTAAAAAGGGTCGGCTCTCGTGGCAGGAGCAGACCCTTTTTTCGTTATTAGCCAGCAGGAAGGAAATATGGCTTCTATTGGGGTTGGAGAGAATGTGATTATTGAATGCCCAGTTGACGAATGTCTGTGAACAGGTTGCACAACACATTTTCAGCTTGTGGGTGCCCCAGTGAACGGGCCAACATTAAGTCTTGCTCAGCCGCCTGGCGATCGTCGAAAATTTCAACTCGCATGAGGGCAATTTCATACAGGGCTTCCGGATTAAATGGATTGAGGCGAAGAATTTTGCGGTAGGTTTTAAAAGCATTCACCTGGTGGTTTACGGATTTATAGTAGCGGGCCCAGTAGAAGTAATGGCTTTCATTATTGGGGTCTATTTGAATGGCTTTCCGTAGATCAGCAATTGCTGCCTCAAAGTTACCTTCGGTCCGTAGCAAATCGCCTCTCCGAGCAAATGCTTCCGCACATTGAGGATCCAAACGCACCACCATATTCAAGTCATCCATGGCACGACCATCGAGATCCATGGCCGAATATAAGTTGGCTCGGTGGAGGTACACCTGTGCATTTTCTGGCTGCAGCTCTAAGGCTTTGCGAAAACCGGTGAGTGCTTCACGAAAACGATTTTGAGCTTGAAAGCTAACGGCTTGGTGGAACAAGCCCTCGACGTAATCGGGATCCACCTTTAAGGCCAGGTTGTAGTAGAGCATGGCACGTTGGTGATTGTGTTGAGCCGCCAACTCGCGCCCCTGCCCTACTACTCCTTTTAGCCATTCGCGGGTGTGTTTATTTTGAACCCAATCGATTTGGGCTTCATCGTTTACAATCAGCCGCCCCTCTTCGTCTACCAACATTAGGTAGAACTCTTTGCAGGGAATTTCAATGCGTCCGTGCCAGGTGCGACCCTGAAGGTGATTTTCCCAAATCTGATAGGCGGTTCCTTTCAATTCGCGCCAGTGATTGATATTATAGGTTCGTGGACGGGTAAACGAATCGATGTGCTTTTTTACGTCTTTGAGTTCCATGGTGAAGTGTTTTTCCGTGTGGCTCATTGTTGAATCTTTAGCAAACCTACCTGGGCAGACCGTAATCTATTTACGGTCTGATTTTGGAGTTGATTTTTTCTTAAAAATCGCTACTGAGAGTTGCTGAGGCGGTAAATACTTTTGCCTACGGATCGAATGAATGTAGGCCCTGCCACCTTCTTCGTTACGGTTTAAATGATCTGTTGTCTCTTGATCTATACCGGTGAGCCAGCCTAATTGATAATGTCGAAAGAACACACCCATTCGCCATTGTTGGGTGGCAGGATCTTTTAAGGTGCGCAACGCTACTTCGGTTCCTTCAGATAGGTGATGGTAGATGTAGATGAGATCGTAATCGTAAAGCTGTATTACCCGGGCCAATTTTGGTTCTGAAGGGTGAGATTGGGCTTCGTGCATCCACCGGCGTACGGTATGCATCCACCGGCTGGGAGCCGCAGTATGAGAAGTGTTGGAACGAAAGGTGACAGTTTCCATCTTGCTGTGTTTTAAAGTTTACAGCAACAAGGATACCAGAGCAGACCGTAACCAATTTACGTTCTACAAATGAAGAGCCCAAAACCCTGAAATAGCAGTTCGCCTTAGACAGAATTGAAAAAAAATCACACTCATCTAAAAATTTAATACACTTACAAACTTGTTATAAATCAAGCGTTTAGGAAATCATTTCTTCTAAAAAAGCAAGGGAAATGAAAAAAATTTCTGTTAAGAATTTGCCAATGCAAAAGAGTTCCCTAAATTTGGTGACGAATTTGTCATTGGTCTAATGACTGAAATCCCAAGTAGGTCAGATCAAGGATAAACAGATGGTGGATTTACTGCCTGCGGGCAGGCCGGCCCCCCAAAGTTTGAATACGAGGGTTTTGCATATTTTACCTTGGTTCTAACTGGTCGGCCAGCCCGCAGGCGGTTTTGTTTTATATCGACTGGTCGTATTGTCTCAGCGACTTTTTCAATCTTTTCAACACCTCTTTTTTTAACGACTCTGGTTGTATAACCTGCGCTTCCGTTCCCATGCCAAGAATTTGCATAATGAGTTCATAGGTGATGAGCACGTGCATTTCGATTTTGAACTCAGTATCGGTATCGACCAGTATTTTTTGGGAATGGTGCAAGGGTTGCGTTTTCAGGTACTTGCCCTGTAAGGGTGTACACGCCAAGATAACCTCCTCTGGTTCTCCAGAATGTGCAGTGATACCAATGCTGTATTTAAAATAACGGTCAGCATCGAAGTCTTTTGGTAATTCAAATCGGTGATCGACGGTATCTACCCGATGCATCCGATCCAAACCAAAGGTGAGTATCATCTCCCGTTCGTGGTGGAAACCAATGAGGTACCACCGGTTTCGGTACTCCTTTAGGAGGTAAGGGTCGATACGATAGGACTTTATTTCGGTTCGGGAGAATGAGCCATAGTCTACTTCAAGCTGTTGGCGCTCTTTGATGGCATGCAACAAAGTGCCCAAGAACTGATTGCCTTCTACCTGCCCTACCGTTTCGAATTGAACAAACTTTTCGATGGCTTCATCTTCAACATTAGAAGTAATGTTCAGCCGATCGAAAATCTTTTCGATCGCAAAGCCAAATTGACGAAACACCTCTACATCCTTAAACTGAAACAAGGTGGTAGCGGCAAAACGAATGGCCTCAACATCGTCATCATTGAGCGGAATTCGATCGATGCTGTAATCTTCGTCCAAATAGTAATACCCTTTATCGCGCTTGCTGAACCGGATTGGGGCCTCAAACCCCAGTTCTGATTCATACCGCATGGCCCACAGGTCTTTTTCGATCGTAGAATCTGAAATTCGGTCTCCCAGGCTTCCATAAAGCGCCTCTTCACAGGCTTGCCGCAATTCCTCTTTGGAGGGATAAGGCTTGTATTTGTTCCGAATGCATTTATCAATAATACGGTAGCGCAACAACGCATACTTATTCGCAGGCATAGGGTCGAGAGTTGAGGGTGACTAAAATAAGGAATTCCCTACGGGCCTCTTCTTCTTCAGACTGTTCCTACTTTGAGTAACACACGGGAAATCGGCAAAAAAATCAAAAAATGAGTAGCCCTATACAATGGTCCATTAATACTCTGTTTACTAATCATTTACATAAAAATGACACTTTATTTAGTGATAAATTGATCTCATTATTCGGAAAAATTTCTGGAAAGGGTTTGGAGATATGGAAAAAGGGCGTATCTTTGATTCACTTTTATTGGGGTTAATAGTAAAAGTCTCTGGTTCTAACAGACCAGAAAAGAGGGTCCGCACTTCCTACGCGGACCCTTTTCTATTTTATAAACTTTGGTTTCCTCAGTTCCTCCGAAAAGCGCCACTCATGGCCTTCATTAGCAACATTCAGTTTGCATTTTCCAAAATATCCTTATCTTTTCTTCGCGATTGCTAACGGGTCATCGGGAGAGGTCCGAACTTGCACTTCTTCATGGATATTGAGTCCACCTTACGCTTCTACAAACAGCTCGAAGGAGATGACCTGAGTTTTATTTACCAGGGAAACTTCAACGATGACATTACCAATCGAGTAATCGATCTGAGTGAACGTAATATGGATAGCCAGGGTCAACATACCCGCATTATCCATCGCGTTTCCTTTCTCTTGGCAGAGTGCTTCCAGAACATTGTTCGTTACGGAGAAGAAGGTCATCAGGATCTGGACAACGATACCAACGGTATATTTCTCACGCGACACGTTGGGTCCAAGTACTACATCATCTCCGGTAACCTCATTCTTCACGAAAAGGTAGATGAGCTGACTAAGCGTCTGGACGACATCAATACCATGGGCAAAGACGAGCTTAAAAAGCTTTATCTACAGGTATTGTCTGGTGGTGTTTTCTCCGATAAAGGCGGTGCAGGGTTGGGTCTAATCGAAATGGCGCGAAAGTCAGGTGAGAAGCTGCTTTATGATTTCGAGCGGATCAATGATACCTACGCTTTCTTCTACCTGCAAATCAGCTTAAAGTCGGACGATGCTCCTTCTCACAAAGCTGTATCGGTAGCCAACTCTCGTGATATTCGAAAGCAAGTTGTGGGTGAGAATATCCTGATGATACATCGGGGCGATTTCAACCAGGATACTTTTATTCCAGTTTTGCGCATGATCGAAAATAACATGCGCGATAAGTTGGATAAATACAGTTTAAAGCGAATGGTTTATCACGTGATGGTAGAATTGTTGCAGAACATTTACCACCACGGCAAAGTAATCGACGATCGTCGAGATGGTATTTTCATCGTTAGTGCGGCTGATTCCCACTACCTTATTCAAGCGGGTAATTTCATAGATAACTCTGAAATCGAAGACTTCCAACGACAATTAGAAATAGTGAACCGTTTGGGACGAGATGAACTAAAAGAGCTCTACAAAAAAACACTGGCAGAAGGAAAAGTAGATGAAGTGAATGGTGCAGGTCTTGGTCTTATTGACATTCGTAGGGACACTACAAATCCATTGGAATTTACTTTTCTCCCAATTGATGATTCTACCTCCTTCTTTTCTGTTTCGGTTCGTGTTTAGCTAATTCACTCAGCCCCTTTCAATCGTAAACTTTGCCATTTAAGCATTAGTGCAACATTAATTAACGTTGCCGACCTCCCCTATTCCTACAATCTTCGGCCCACCTGGATGAACTTAGGTCCCGTACCTTA